>WBZT01000165.1_pt1 | contig 55550 bp, 51 predicted proteins | sample 5204241 | NCBI WGS metagenome assembly WBZT01 (sample SAMN12344358, study PRJNA552823) | activated sludge metagenome | biome: Activated sludge suspended growth; feature: Nitrification reactor; material: Wastewater; isolation source: activated sludge from nitrification reactor of wastewater... | reverse complement strand
ACTGTGCCGCCTCGTGATCAAAATTCTGGCGGCCCAAAACAGAAAACATGCAAGGCAGTGACACCCCTGTTGATGTGCCACAGGAAGCCACATTGCCCAAGCTGACAATGGCCTCTTTTTTAAGTTCTGGGTTGGTTTCTCTCGAATACCCATTCAGAGAAAAACGGTCTGCACGCGCGGTTTCTCCCACCACAAGAATGATCAGCTCATTCTTTGTTTCGTGATTGAGTGCAACCGTATCCTCTGCGGTTTTTTTAAGTACCTTTTTTTCACTGGACTTGAAGAACGGCTTTAAGTAATTCACTACCGAATAGCTGAAATACACCGGGTTTGCATAAAAACGGACCATTTTGTGTTTACGTATGAATGAAGCGTAATTTGCCGTAAAAGGCATGACGACTGCCAACAACAAAAGCAGCAACACCATGATGATCTTTAGCCTGGATTTGATTTCCACTGCCCAACCTAGAGATACCGGCTTGTATTTAATGACCAGCCAAGCCGGAAGCAGTCCCAATAGGAGTGTCCTGAGAACAAGACCTGGGCTGACCAAGCCGATAAACTCCTGCACATTGGTTTGAAAGATGTTGTCCATCATGACCGCATCAATGACCACACCATACTGATCCATGTAGTAAGCGGCCTGTGAACAAAGCAGTAAAAATAGGGCCAGCAACCAATTTCCCAGTCTGCCATGACAAATCAGGAGAAAAAATAAAGCTGTTGTCCCAGTAAAAAATACGGTTAATGACAACAGAAAAGGAAAGCCCTCAAGGCTTGGCGGATATACCTGGAGTATGTGCTGGAATAATGAGTAATTTCCTGTCGCCATTACAAATAGGGCAACAGCAACTATTCTGAGATTCTGTGGCGTAAGCATTATGTGTGTGCCGGAAGTGTAGGCGCGCCCCGAGAAACCCTAAATCGCCCGTAATTCCAGGGAGACTGCTCAGGACAGGTTTGAATTGCAGCTTTAATCGTAGGCAGCTTGTTTACTAAAGTCATGATGCAAGCTGGTCGATCAAAAAAATAGACCTTTTCTCCTTTTTCCATACTAAGCAGATCATGGCAATTCAACCTTGTTTGAAATACAACAGTTCAATTTTAGCAAGCTTTACAACCATTCTCGTGACATATACCTGAAACAGCTTGGATGCTGGCAAGCACGCACTCGCGCGGCTTTTCGTAGAGGTGTAACGAATCTGTCACCTTGCTTAAGTACCATGCACATTAAATATTCCCTCAGGCCTTACGCTGAATATGAAAATCAACAAACATATCGCTGGCAGAGACAAAGAGAACTGGTATGCAAGCACTCTCGTCACCAACACCAGTGTTGTATGCCTTGCATGCTTGCTGATGATATTTTTGATGGGGAAATCTCCCCAGGATTTATCCCAGGGATTATTTGTTTCAATTTTCATCGCACTTGCATTCACTTCCCTGGCTTCAGGGTTCCCGTTTACAAGACAACTCAAGCAGTTGATCCCATTTGGCCAGAAGGATTTTATTGTGGCAAAAGAGGCAGGCATCACTTTGGAAGGGAATGGTGCGCTACCCTCGCAGTTCCGGTTTTGGGAACAAATTGCAGAAGTTGTACTCACCAAGAAATTTAGTGTTGTTTACACAAACGGGAAACTTCAATGTAGGCATGTTGCAATTATTTTCCTGTCAGGCCAATTTGAGGATACCACTTCTCCGGCTGTTTCATGGGGAACCGGGGTTGCAAAGTCTGCCTCAGGCCGTCTTTACATGTCGGCAGATTTCCCTGATGGTGACTGGCGCAAATTTGAATTGGCTATTCGCAAATTTGCGCCTGATTGGGTAGCAATTAAGGTATGTAACAGCACCACTTTTGACCGTAATACAGGTACCGATTACCTCATTGAAGCCTGAAGCGTAGTATAAGACCTTCGGTTATACCTGTAGGTCGCTTCCCATCATGTCATTAACAAATAAATTTCGTGTAATACTCGCTGTGGGTGTTTTGTTTTTTGTTGCCGCATACAGTTTTTACACTTATACCCATCCTGATGTCATTCGTATTCCCTCAGACCCGCGCAACGCTGATTCCGTAACTTTCTTTGCCCTTGGCGACCAAGGAACTGGCGGGCTGACGCAGTGGAGAATTGCGCACGCAATGGAAAAAGTTGCCGAGAAGTACCAAGCGCTCGATTTTGTCGTTCTTTTAGGGGACAACTTCTACTCCAAGGACAAACTGACCATAAATAGCCCGGAGTGGATGTCTAAATTTGAAAATGTTTACACCGGCAAGTATTTAAGTGGAACCCCGTTTTATGCGGTGCTTGGGAATCACGACCACGGGAAATCAGACAGTGAGGAAGAGAAGGCAAGCAACACAGCTAATCAGCGTGATGGAGTAAAAGAAGTTCAGGTCGAATACTCACAAAAGCATATGGGATCAAATCGCTGGCATATGCCTAATAGGTATTACAGCGCTGATTTTGGGAAGGCCGGGGATCAACCGCTTTTACGCGTTGTATTCCTGGATACGAATCTTGGTCATGCGGATATGCTTACGCAAGCTGACTTTATCCGCCAGCAATTTTCACGGGCTGCGAATGCGCCAATTTGGCGATTTGTAGTTGGACATCATCCAATCAGGACATACGGAAGACACTACGGAGAAACCGGCGAGTTTGAAAAGGTCCTTCTGCCCGCCCTGCAAGCCTCAATGGTGGATATATACATGTCCGGCCATGACCATAACCAACAGGTAATCGCCAGAAATAATGAGCCATACTACCTCGTCAGTGGCGGGGGTGGCGCAAAAACATACAGCATCAAGCAGCGTCCCAAGGATTTGCTCTATGCACAATCTATCAATGGTTTTTTAGGCATGCGCGTACACAGTAACGAAATTAACATCACCGTTTATGATACTTCTGGCGCTGTACTTGCATCATTTGTCTTAAACAAAAGCTGCCACCAGGATAAAACAAGCTGCTTAAAGCCCAATGGGCAGAATAAAACCTCCTGAACTACCAATGAACATAAGATCCAGCCTGTTTTTGTTTATTTCGCTGCTTGCAGCCTTGCTTATCGGGCTGGGGGATCGTCCAGTCTATAAAATACAGGAAGTACGGGTTGCTGAAACAGCACGAGAAATGCTGGTCAGCGGCGATTGGCTGGTGCCACGTTATAACGGCGATCTGCGCCTGCAAAAACCACCCCTGCCTTATTGGCTGACCACGGCCAGTTACGTGGCAGGCGGCGTCAGTGCGTTTACCACACGCCTTCCGTCAGTTTTATTCGGCCTGTTTTCGGCCCTGCTGATATGGTTAAAGCTGCGGCGTGAGCTAGATCTCAAGGCCGCATCAAACAGCGCTCTGATCCTGGTGACTTCCTACATCGGGCTGCGTTACTTCCGTAGTGGTGAAGCAGACGCGGTTCTATTATTTTTTATCAGTTTGGCATGCATTTCCGGTTACGACATACTGCGCGGCTGGAACGATGCCTGGAAACGTATGCTATTTGGCTTGGCTTTGGGCCTGGGATTCCTTAGCAAGGGGCCTGCAGCCTTGGCAATCCCTATAGCCACCTTGCTCTCGTTTGCGGCTCTTAAAGGCAAATCCACCAGTTTGCCTTTCTCCTTCCGGCATTTATTCAGCCTTGCAGGCGTTCTGCTGCTATTGGGTATGGCGTTTGGATGGTATGTTTGGATCATCTGGAAATTTCCAGACATTACACAGCAATTCCTTAGCCGCCAGGTGGATGAGACCTTTATCAGCGGCACCCACCCAAAACCACCATGGTGGTATTTAGCGCATTTCTTCGAGTTTTTCGCACCGTGGGGAATCCTTATTCTCCCCGCAGCATGGATTTCCTACCAGCAGCGCTACAAAACCCAGATTCCACCCATTGTCAGGTTCTCCTGGTTATGGCTGGCTGTGGTTTTTGTTCTTCTTACAGCCACCGTTAATAAGCAAATGCAGTATGCCCTGCTTTTTTTGCCGCCACTGTCCATCATCCTTGGCCACTATTTAGCAAACATACGGGGTGAAACCATAAGAGTAAACCGGGTGCTGTTCGGACTATTTTCCCTCGCCACCTTAGCGGGGATTTACACGGTCATGCAACATTCTCCCAACGCCCTATCCGCCTTGGCGTGGATAACATGTCCAATCATGCTGCTGATTCTGAATTACCAGTTCAAGGACGATAGTATTTCTTTCCCGGTTTTTGTTGTTGCTACGGTTACGGCCACCGCGTTTCTGTTTAGTGAAACCTATCTTTCCAAAGAGCCGAAAAAATTAGCCGCACAATCCATCATGCTGGAAGCCACCAAACACTCTCCCCTATTCCAGCCCAGAACACCGCTTAACGATGGCTCTCTTTCTTTTTACGCGGGGTTTGTCGTTCCTCCCGTAGAGGATTCAGAGATTTATGGTTTGCTGGAACAGCATCCAGAAATATGGATGGTTGGGGGAAAAATTCCCGACCTGAAAAATGTCACTCTAAATGTCATCGCCCAGTCTGGCGAACTCAAGCTTTATAAAGTGAGCCGCCCCTGACCAAGGCAATCATCAATTTAAACGTCCAGATTACTTACACCCAAAGCATTGCTTTCAATAAATGCGCGACGCGGTTCCACTTGATCACCCATAAGGGTAGTAAAGATTTCATCAGCAGTAATCGCATCTTCAATCTGTACCTTGAGCAAGCGGCGTACTTGGGGATCCATAGTGGTTTCCCACAGTTGCTCGGGGTTCATCTCTCCCAAGCCTTTGTAGCGCTGAATGTTGAGACCCTGTTTGGCTTCTGACAGCAACCAATCCAACGCTTCCTTGAAGGAGGCAACAGCTCGCTGTTTTTCGCCTCGTGCCATGACTGCGCCCTTGCCAATGAGACCGTGCAGCAGATCAGCGGTTTTGCGGATCTGACGGTAATCACCACTGTTCAACAGTTCGCTGTCTATGGCAGTAGCCTGCAGATTACCGTGAACAAATTTGTTGATTTCGATACGGTAAATAGCATTTTCCGGGTCGAATTTGACCAGGACTTCGCTCTGCCCTGGTAGCAATTGCTTTAGTTGTTGTTGAGCCGCTTTTGCGCTTTCTTCAGTCGCCAGATCTACAGCTGACATATCCATCAGGGCCCGCAACACAGCTTCTTCGTAAAGCGGTGAAAGACGGTTGATGATAGCTTCGGTAACAATCATTTGTTTGGCAAGCTGCCGCAACGAATCATCTGCCAATTCAGTACCACCTTCAGCCGTTAGCAGCTTGGCGCCCTTGAGGCCGGATTGCAGCAGGTAATCGTTCAGTTCAAGGTCGTCCTTGAGGTACTTTTCTTCCTTGCCTTGCTTGACCTTATAGAGGGGTGGTTGGGCAATGTAGATGTGGCCACGCTCGACCAGTTCGGGCATTTGGCGATAGAAGAAGGTAAGCAGCAGGGTACGGATGTGCGCACCGTCTACGTCGGCGTCAGTCATGATGATGATGCGGTGGTAACGCAGTTTTTCCACATTGAAGTCATCTTTGCCTATGCTGGTGCCAAGTGCAGTGATGAGGGTGGCGATTTCCTGCGATGAGAGCAGTTTGTCAAAACGCGCTTTTTCCACGTTGAGGATTTTACCCTTGAGTGGAAGAATGGCCTGGAACTTGCGATCACGCCCCTGTTTGGCAGAGCCACCTGCGGAGTCGCCCTCCACCAAGTAAAGCTCGCATAATGCCGGATCTTTTTCCTGACAGTCGGCAAGTTTGCCAGGCAGGCCAAGGCCATCCATAACGCCCTTGCGGCGTGTCATTTCGCGCGCCTTGCGGGCTGCCTCACGGGCGCGCGCCGCTTCGATAATCTTGCCGCAGATGATTTTGGCATCTATCGGGTTTTCCAGCAGGAAATCAGCCAGTTTCTGGGCCACAACTTCCTGCACTACGGGTTGCACTTCAGAGGACACCAGCTTGTCCTTGGTTTGTGAGGAGAACTTGGGTTCCGGTACCTTAACGGAAAGTACACAGGTGAGGCCCTCACGCATGTCGTCGCCGCTGGTATCTACCTTGGCCTTTTTGGCCATTTCATTCTGTTCGATGTAATTATTGAGCGTGCGGGTCATCGCGGTACGCAAGCCGGTCAGGTGGGTGCCACCATCACGTTGGGGGATGTTGTTGGTAAAGCATTGCACCGATTCCGCGTAAGAGTCGTTCCATTGCATGGAAACCTCTACCGTCATACCTTCTTTTTCGCCAATGGCGTAAAACACCTTGGGATGCAGCACTGTCTTGGAGCGATTCATGTATTCCACAAATCCGCGCACCCCGCCAGAATGGGCGAAGTTTTCGCTCTTGCCGTGACGCTGGTCTATCAGCTCGATTTTCACCCCATTGTTGAGGAAGGAGAGTTCACGGATACGCTTGGCGAGAATTTCAAAGTGGAATTCCACATGGGTGAAGGTTTCTTCTGCCGCCATGAAATGTACTTCAGTTCCACGCCGCTCGGTGGTGCCGGTAATTGCTAGCGGCGCAACCGGCACACCACGGCGGAATTCCATCTGGTGCACTTGCCCATTACGGCATATTTTGAGGCGTAACCAGTCAGACAGGGCGTTGACTACGGAAACACCCACACCATGCAGGCCACCAGAAACCTTGTAGGAATTCTGGTCGAACTTGCCGCCGGCATGCAACTCGGTCATGACAATTTCAGCAGCAGAACGCTTGGGTTCGTGCTTGTCATCATCCTTGATGTCGGTGGGGATGCCACGACCGTTATCGGAAATGCTGATTGAATTATCGGGGTGGATGATGACCTTGATGTCGTCGCAGTGACCAGCCAATGCTTCGTCAATGGCATTGTCCAACACTTCAAACACCATGTGGTGCAAACCGGAACCGTCAGAAGTGTCACCAATATACATACCAGGGCGTTTGCGTACTGCGTCCAGACCTTCAAGAATCTTGATACTTGAGGAATCGTAATCGTTGCTTGCTTGGTTTTTACTCATTATTCAGTTTTGTTCCACGTGAAACCATATTGTTGCCAACACAGCTAGGTTGGTGCTTCTAATCAAATGCGCATGGGCATGACGACGTATTTGTAATTGGCTTCTTCCGGCACGGTGACCAAACAGCTGCTGTTGGCATCGGCCAGGGAGAATTCAATTTTTTCGTTTTGTACGTTGTTGAGTACATCTATCAGGTAAGTAACATTGAAGCCGACATCCAGTGGTTCTCCGCTGTAATCCACCTCCAGTTCTTCCTCTGCTTCTTCCTGTTCGCTGTTGTTGCTGACCAGACGCAGGTTGTTGGCACCCAGTACCATGCGGATTCCACGATATTTCTCATTGGAAAGTATGGAAGCACGTTGCATGGCTTGTAGCACCAGCACCCGGTTTACGGTCAGTTTATTGCGATGACCAGTCGGAATCACACGGTTGTAGTCCGGGAACTTGCCATCAATGATTTTAGAAATAAGATGGATATTAGAAAATGCAAAGTTGACCTGGTTACCAGAAAATTCAATTGTTACTTCATCATCGCTATCATCCAGCAGCTTAATAAGTTCAGTTACTGTTTTGCGCGGCAGAATCACTTCTTGCTTTTCAAACGTTTGTTCAAGTTGTGTATTGATGTAACTGAGGCGATGCCCATCAGTGCCTACTAAGTGCAGGAGATTACCGTTAACTTCCAGCAGTAATCCATTGAGATAGTAGCGGATATCTTGCTGGGCCATAGAGAATTCAACTTGCCGTAGCAAATTTCTGAATAATCTTTGGCTGATTTTGAGGTTCAGGTTACTACCACTGGCCTTGGTCATGATTGGGTAATCTGCTGCCGGCAAGGTTTGTAGACTGAATTTGCTGCGGCCTGTACTAACCTGCATCCGTGCATCTTGCTCAACAAGTTTGAGATCGCTTCCCTCTGGCAGAGCCCGGCAAATATCCAATAGTTTTTTTGCGGAAACTGTTGTGGACAACTCATCTTCACCTTCATATTCGGCAGACATGGAAATTTGCATTTCCAGATCGGTCGCCGTCAGACTGATACGGCCATTTCCCGTTTGTAACAGCAGATTGGAAAGGATAGGCAAAGTATGACGCCTTTCAACAATACCGTTAACAGCAGAAAGTGGTCTGAGCAGGGTGTCGCGGTTAATGTTTATTTTCATATATAAACCTTGATAACAGATAATAAGGCCTTAACAATGCTGTTGATAAGTCAATTTGTCATTATAAATCATGCTGTTTTATCTTGCTGAACTATGGTGATAACCTTGTGGATAATTGTGTATGAAATCTGGATAAATAAAATTTTTCCTGGATTATGTTTTTTTTCCACAGCTTGTTTAGCAGGTTATTCACATTTTGTTAGTCACCTCGCAAAACCTGTAAAAGCAGGCTGTATTCCTTGCCCATATTGGGTTCATTTACTTTCAAAGTGTCTATTTTCTTACATGCATGCATTACGGTAGTGTGATCTCGCCCGCCAAAAGCATCCCCAATTTCCGGAAAACTGCTGTTGGTGAGGTCACGAGCCAATGCCATAGCGATCTGTCTGGGCCTGGCTAGGTTGCGTGATCGTTTTTGCGAGTACATCTCAGCAACCTTGATTTTGTAATAATCGGCGACAGTTTTTTGGATACTTTCTATGGTGATGGATTGCACCCGCCCAATAATATCCTTGAGAGCTTCTCGTACCAGATTGGCGTCTATTGGCTTACCAGTAAAATTCGCTAGGGCGATGACGCGATTAAGCGCGCCCTCCAGATCCCGAACGCTGGAGCGTATGTGTTTGGCTATCAGAAAGGCCACATCTTCTTCCAGCTTGACTTTGGCTGTTTCAGCTTTCTTGATCAGGATAGCAACACGCATTTCCAGCTCTGGTGGCTCAACCAGCACAGTCAGACCCCAGCTGAAGCGAGTTTTCAAGCGGTCTTCTATACCGTTAATTTCTTTGGGCAAGGTATCACAGGTAATGACAATCTGTTTGTTGGCACCAATGAGTGACTCAAACGCATAGAAAAACTCTTCTTGGGTGCGACCTTTACCTGAAAAAAACTGGATATCGTCTATCAGCAACAGGTCAAGGGAGTGGTAACGGCGTTTGAATTCATCAAACGACTTGTGTTGATAAGCTTTAACCACGTCAGACACGTATTTTTCGGCATGTAGATAGCCGATCTTTGCCTCTGGGTGAATTTCCTTGAGGTGGTTGCCTATGGCTTGTATCAAATGAGTTTTGCCCAAGCCTACACCACCATAAACGAACAGCGGGTTATAAGCACCACCGGCGTTTTCTGCGACTTGCAGAGCAGCGGCTCTTGCGAGTTGGTTGGCTTTGCCAAGTACAAAATTAGAGAAAGTAAGTGCCGGGTTAAGGCCATAGGAATCATGTTTATTGACTACCTTGGTCTTTTTGGGTGCTGCCGGTTGTGGTGTTGCTTCCGGGTCTGTTTCTGTTTGTTCCGGCTGCGCTTTTTCTTCCAGTATCAGCTCTATCACCAGGGGGCGTGAGAAAAAATCTTGGCCAAGTTGTTTGATGCGATCTGAAAACTTATCTTTGATGGTTTGCAACACATACAGGTTAGGTGCAGTGATGCGTAATACATCATTCTTATCATCAGGTTGGCTGGCAAGCTTGAGGGGCTTGATCAGGGTATTGAACTGCATCGAGGAAAGCTCGCGTTCAAACAGCCCTAGACATGCAAACCAGAAATTTTCCATTTAATACAGTGTATTATAAATTTATATGCGTTAATGAGCGGGAATTAACTGCTGCTGAATGAGAGGCGATTCTAGTCTTTTCCGGCAAAGTTATCCACAAGTCGAGTCCGTATTTCAAATATAAATATTCATTGACAAATCAGCAGGATTCGCGGTTTAATTGCGCCCTTTTTAGTTCTTAAGAATATTCGAGCGAGAGGCTTCTGCCATGAAACGTACATATCAACCCTCTAAAATCCGTCGTGCCCGTACCCATGGTTTCCTGGTGCGCATGAAGACCAAGGGTGGTCGCGCCGTGATCAATGCCCGCCGCGCCAAAGGCCGCGCCAAGCTGGCAGTATAAAGAGACTGGCCTGTCGGTATCGTTAGATACTGAATCCAGTACAACAATGTGATTCGCTACGGGTTTCCCGCGCGGTTCAAATTAAAAAAAACGGATGAATTTTCATCCGTTTTTAGTTTCAGGCGTCGTATTGGCGGTGCTTTTCTGGCAGTACACTATATGCCCGGCAATCTGGACTTTCCGAGACTGGGCATTGTGGTTGGCAAAAAGCTGGTGCGGCGAGCACACGATAGGAACTACATAAAGCGCGTGCTGCGGGAAATGTTCAGGTTGCGTAGCCAAAACTATCCGCCTGTGGATATGGTGATACGTGTGCACAAGGTCTTTGGCCCGACTGAGTTTGTACAGGTCGAAAGCGAGTTTGCCGCAGCCATGGACAGAATTTTGCAAATTACTCGGAAAACCACGCACGGAGTGCAATAATGTCGCGCTTGCTGATGTTTTTAGTAAGGATGTACCGGTTTTTTATCAGTCCCCTGCTTGGTAGCAACTGTCGTTTTTCCCCGAGTTGTTCCACTTACGCGATGCAGGCGCTGGAAAAATACGGCGCCCTGCGCGGCAGTTGGCTTGCCGTGAAAAGAATTTTGCGCTGTCACCCCTGGCACCCGGGTGGCGCGGACCCTGTACCCTGAATTGATAAAAAATTAAGAGAATTACATGGACACTCGACGCCTGATCCTGTTTTTAATCCTGTCCTTTTCCATCCTGATGCTATGGGATGCATGGCAGCGCGAACATCTGCCACAAACGACAACACAAACCTCTCCGACTGAAACAAAGGATGTTCCGCAAGCGGCTGCTCCTGCCCCGACAGCTACATCTGTTGCCCAAGGCATCAACTTGCCCAAGGGTGAGCGTTTGCTTGTGGCAACCGATATGCTGGTGGCCGAAATTGATACGGTGGGTGGTGATGTGCGCAGGCTGGAGTTGCAAAAGCACAAAGCTACAGAGGATAAAACTCGTAATTTTGTACTTCTGGATGACAGTGATCCTGCCAAGAAGCTTTATGTTTCTCAATCCGGGTTTACCGATCCTAACCTTCCTAATCACAAGACAGTATTTAGTGCCAAGCCTGGCAGTTATACCTTGGCGGAAGGTCAGAACGCACTGGAAGTCAGGCTGAATTGGACTGGTGCCAATGGCGTGCAAGTGGACAAGATTTACACTTTCCATCGTGGCAGCTATGTCGTTGACCTCAAGTATGAAATACGTAACCAGAGTACCAATCCGCTGGCTTCATGGGTGTATTACCAATTGGTGCACGATAGCGAATCCAGCCAAACATCCAAGATGATGCCCACTTTTAGTGGTGCTGCTTATTTCACAGAAGCGGATAAATACAAGAAATTAACTTTTGAGAATATGGGCAAGGAAGATCTGCAAAAAAGCGCCAAGGATGGCTGGATAGGTATCGTCCAGCACTATTTTGCCAGCGCCTGGTTGCCCAAGGCCACAAACCGCGAGTATTACACTAGCAGTTTGGGTAACAAGTTGTTCTCTGCTGGTGTGAAGTTCCCGCTGGAAACTGTTGCTCCTGGTGCCATGACCACAGCCAGTGCCCGCTTGTTTGCTGGTCCGCAGGAACAGGCACATCTCAAGGATGTGGCGCCGGGTCTGGAATATACCGTGGATTATGGTTGGCTGACGGTAATTGCCGCGCCGTTGTTCTGGGTGCTTTCAGCTATCCAGAAATGGGTGGGTAACTGGGGTGTGGCCATTATTCTGCTGACAGTGCTGATTAAGCTGGCCTTTTACCCGCTTTCCGCAGCCAGTTACAAATCCATGGCGCAAATGCGCAAACTGGCACCACGTTTGCAAAGCTTGAAGGAGCGCTTTGGTGATGATCGCGAAAAAATGCACCAAGCCATGATGGAGTTGTACAAAACTGAAAAAATCAATCCGATGGGTGGATGCCTACCAATTCTGGTTCAGATTCCCGTGTTTATTTCACTCTACTGGGTTCTGCTTGGCAGCGTGGAAATGCGTCAAGCACCGTTTATGCTCTGGATACAAGACTTATCAGCCACTGATCCATATTACGTGTTACCTGTGGTGATGGGGTTGACCATGATCCTTCAAAGCCGCTTAAACCCGACCCCACCGGATCCTATCCAAGCGCGCATCATGATGATGATGCCCATAGTTTTTAGTGTATTTTTCTTCTTCTTCCCGGCAGGCTTGGTGTTGTACTGGCTGGTGAACAATATCCTTTCCATCGCCCAGCAATGGACGATTAACCGCACCATCGAAAGTGGCCAAAAAGCCTGATCTGATTTCCACTATTGCCGCCATAGCAACCGCCCCTGGCCAGGGCGGTATTGGTGTGGTGCGGGTATCTGGCAAACAGACAAGGCAAATTGCGGAAACTCTCTTGGGCGCCTGCCCGGCGCCACGTCATGCCAGATATGGCGATTTTCTCAACGATAGTGGCCATCCTATAGATCGCGGTATTGCCCTTTTTTTTCCTGGCCCTCATTCCTATACCGGTGAAGATGTGCTCGAGTTGCAAGGGCATGGCGGCGATGCAGTTCTACGGCTGGTACTTCAGCGTTGTCTGCAATTAGGGGCAAGACTGGCTGAGCCGGGTGAGTTTACCCAACGCGCCTGGTTGAACGACAAAATGGATTTGGCGCAGGCAGAAGCCGTTGCTGATCTTATTCAAGCTTCTACTGTGCAAGCGGCCCAAAGCGCCATGCGTTCGTTAACAGGTGTGTTCTCTCAGCAAGTGGATGAGTTACGTGACCGTCTGATCAATTTGCGTATGTACATTGAAGCTTGCCTGGATTTCCCGGAAGAAGACATAGATTTTATTTCACAAGGCAAGGTTGCTGAAAAATTGCAGTCCATTGTGGAGACACTGCAAAAATTAACAGTTAGTGCCCAACAGGGGCGATTGTTACGAGAAGGTATACATGTTGTGCTGATTGGACGGCCAAATGTAGGTAAATCCAGCCTGCTGAACCACCTTTCCGGAGAAGATATTGCGATTGTGACGCCGGTAGCCGGAACAACCCGCGATACGCTACGTAATGAAATTCAGATTGAGGGCGTACCGATACACATCATTGATACTGCCGGGTTGCGGGAAAGTGAAGACGAAGTGGAGCGCCAAGGCATGCTGAGGACCTGGAAAGCTGCGGAAAATGCTACTTTGGTATTGATGCTGCTTGATGCCAGGGAAGGTATGGGCATGCCCGATCAAACTATTTTGGATCAACTACCCCCACACTTGCCTGTTGTGCGGCTATTTAATAAGTCCGATCTGCTGGATACGGTTCCGCTGGCAGAGGGTGAAGATTTATACATTTCTGCCAAAACAGGCTTGGGCATGGAGGCACTAAGAAGAAAACTGCTGCAACTGGCTGGTTGGCAGGCTGCAGGGGAAAATACTTTTGCGGCGCGTGAGCGTCACCTTTCGGCTTTGAATCGGGTGGGTGTGGAATTAGAAGTTGCTCAAAGCCGGCTATCTCAACCCGAACTATTGGCTGAACACCTGCGAATTTCTCAAGAATCACTCAATACCATCACTGGTGAATTTTCCAGTGATGATTTACTGGGCGAGATATTCTCACGATTTTGTATCGGTAAATAAACTGTGTCTCTCGTTTCGCGTGATATAGCTCGCGCATGATATGATTTTCCGAGTATGAATATTCCAGCCACCTCCGCACCCATACCAAAAAAAATCCAGGAAAAAGCCATGCTGGAAGCAGTGGACACAACCATAAAAGCGCTGTGCCCCAGCACCTTCGATAGTGTATGTTACATATACGCCATTATTGCCTCCAATGTGATGACAGTGGCACTTAAAAAGAATTACCGCCCGGTAGCGGGTGTCGCTTTGATTTATGCAGGTGGTGACCGTTTTCTCGAGTTTTTGGATGACTCAACGCTATTAACCGACAGAGGTGCTGCCTATCATTGTTGGGTGGAGTCAGATGTTGCCGGAGAAAGTGCCAAGCAGAAAGAACTGATCGATTTTACCTTTGGCAACAATCCTGGATTTGCTGAGACGCATGGGATCAAATGGACTGCACCCAAAAGCGATTATTTATGGGGCCTGGCTAAAGATATCAATATTGGTGGAGAGCTGGAAAAGTTACCAAAGAAATTTCCTCCAGGGAAAGTCTGGTTTAAGGAAACGGTCAATGGTCGTGATTGGCTTACTGGGCATTTACAGAAACACGTCAACGATTATGCCAAAATAACCTTCTTGGCTTTGCGCCACTACAATATGGCTATTGAAGAATACCGCTCCAAACGTACAAATTTCAAAGATCGCCTCAAAGCACTCAAGTGATTCAGGGCATGTGTTTCACGTGAAACATCATGCTTCCGCTTCAATTAATTAAGGTAAAATCCCGTCCCTATGCATTATCCAGACTTATTTGATGTAATTGTGGTTGGCGGAGGACACGCTGGTGCCGAGGCCGCGTTGGCGGCTGCGCGCATGGGACGCAAGACTTTGCTGTTGACGCATAACATCGAAACCTTAGGGCAGATGTCGTGCAATCCCTCCATAGGCGGCATAGGCAAAGGGCATCTGGTCAAAGAGGTGGATGCTTTGGGGGGCGCCATGGCGGCGACTACTGACGAAGCTGGCATCCAGTTCCGTATTCTTAATTCCTCCAAAGGCCCGGCGGTACGTGCCACGCGTGCCCAAGCAGATCGTGTGCTTTATCGCAAGGCCATGCGTTCCCGCCTGGAAAACCAGCCTAATCTCTGGCTGTTCCAGCAAGCGGTGGATGACATGGTGCTGGAAGGTGAGCGCGTGGTCGGGGTTGTAACCCAGCTGGGCCTGCGTTTTGATGCCAAGGCTGTGGTACTGACAGCGGGCACTTTCCTTGCCGGTCTGGTACATGTGGGTTTGGCCAATTACCAGGCTGGCCGTGCGGGCGATCCACCAGCAGTTTCGTTGGCACAGCGTTTGCGCGAAATCGGGTTGCCTGCTGGTCGCCTGAAAACAGGAACGCCCCCCCGCATTGATGGACGTACTGTAGATTATTCCGTGATGGAAGAGCAGCCCGGGGACGATCCTGTGCCGGTGTTTTCCTTTCTTGGGCGTCCGGAAAAACACCCTCAGCAATTGCCTTGCTGGATCACGCATACCAATCAGAAAACCCACGACATCATTCGCTCAGGCCTTGATCGCTCACCCATGTACACTGGCGTGATTGAGGGTGTGGGGCCACGTTATTGCCCCTCGGTTGAAGACAAAATCATGCGTTTTGCCGACAAGGATTCGCACCAGATTTTCCTTGAACCGGAAGGCCTGACAACCAACGAGATTTACCCGAATGGTATTTCCACCAGTCTGCCATTTGATATCCAGCTTCAGCTGGTGCGCAGTGTACGTGGTCTGGAAAATGCACATATCCTGCGTCCTGGTTATGCCATCGAATATGACTACTACGACCCACGTGGGCTCAAAAACTCGCTAGAAACCAAAGCAGTAAAAGGTTTGTTTTTTGCCGGGCAGATCAACGGTACCACCGGCTATGAAGAAGCTGCCGCACAAGGGTTGTTGGCCGGCTTGAATGCCGCACTTTACGCTGCCGAAGAGGATGCCTGGTGCCCAAACCGGGATCAGGCTTATTTAGGGGTACTGGTGGATGACCTGATTACGCGCGGTGTGAGTGAGCCATATCGCATGTTTACCAGTCGCGCCGAATATCGTTTGATGCTGCGTGAGGACAATGCGGATATGCGCCTGACCGAAATGGGCCGCAAACTGGGATTGGTCGACGATCTGCGCTGGGAAGCCTTCAGCCGCAAGCAGGAAGCGATACTGCGTGAGCAAGAGCGCCTCAAATCCACTTGGGTGAATCCCAAGACCCTTTCTCAGGGAGATGCCGAACGGGTATTAGGCCAAGCCATAGAGCGGGAATACAATCTGTTTGATTTACTGCGTCGTCCCGACGTCAGCTACGCTAGTCTGATGACCTTGTCAGGATCAGGAAAAGCGGTACAGGATGACCAGGTGCATCAGCAACTGGAAATTGCAGCCAAATATCAAGGCTATATCAACCGCCAGCAGGAAGAAGTCGAGCGTAGTCGATACCACGAACAGCTGCCTTTACCGGAAGATCTGGATTACCGCGATGTGAAGGGTTTATCCATTGAAGCCCAGCAAAAACTCAACAAGCACAAACCACAAACGCTGGGGCAGGCCAGCCGAGTTTCCGGCATTACCCCGGCAGCTGTTTCATTATTGCTGGTGTACATCAAGAAAAAGCATTTAAAACAGCAGGCAGAAGCCAAACCGCAGAGAGATGTTGCATGAACCTGCAGGGTATCCTTAAACGCGGCTTGCAAGCCATGAAGCTGGAATTGCCGGATCCAGTGCAGCAGAAGCTACTCGATTATCTTGCGCTGATGACCAAATGGAATAAAGTGCATAACCTGACGGCCGTACGTGACCCAGAAGATATGGTAACCCTGCATTTGTTGGATAGCTTGTCTGTGCTGCCTTATATTCCGACAGGCGCCCTGCTGGATGTCGGAAGCGGCGCAGGCTTGCCAGGCATCCCGCTGGCGCTGGCCAACCCTGCCTTGCAGGTGACAGTTCTGGATTCCAGTCACAAGAAAACTTCTTTTATGCGGCAGGCTAAGGCAGAACTGACTATCAGCAATCTTCAGGTGACATGTGGTCGAGTCGAGACGTATAAGCCCGAAAAACTCTTTGCTGGTGTGGTTTCGCGCGCATTTTCCGACCTCTCGGAATTTACCGGGCTGACTGCGCATTTGCTGGCATCGGATGCACCATGGCTGGCCATGAAAGGGGTCTACCCCTATGAGGAACTTGCGCAATTGAAAGGCATGAAAACCGAAGTGATTCCATTAACCGTACCAAGCTTGGATGCCCAGCGCCATCTGGTGGTGATTAAGAAGGAAACAGCATGAAAGTACTGGCTATCACCAACCAAAAAGGGGGTGTTGGCAAGACTACCACCTGTGTCAATCTCGCGGCCAGTCTGGCGGCTACCAAACGCCGCGTGTTGCTGATTGATATGGATCCGCAGGGTAACGCCACCATGGGGAGCGGCATCAATAAGGAAGAAGCGAAAACCACGCTTTACCATGTCCTGCTGGGTGATAAATCTCTGGATGAAGTAAAGGTGAGGGTAGAACAGGGCAAGTTCGATGTTATTCCCGCCAATCGGGAGCTGGCGGGGGCCGAAGTGGAACTGGTCAACGAAATGGCGCGTGAGACAAGGCTTAAATCAGCGATTGCAGCAATGAAAGAGCCTTACGATTACGTCCTGATTGATTGCCCACCTTCTCTCAATCTGATTACCGTTAACGCACTGACAGCGGCTCAGGCAGTGCTGATTCCTATGCAATGTGAATACTATGCATTAGAGGGGTTGTCAGACCTGGTAAGGACAATAAAGAAAGTGCGCGCTCACCTTAATCCTATTTTGGAGATAGAGGGTCTGCTGAGAACCATGTTTGACAACCGCAATATGCTGGCTCAACAAGTGTCGGCACAACTGGAACGACATTTTGGTGACAAGGTTTATCGCACCATCATTCCCAGAAACATTCGTCTGGCAGAAGCGCCCAGTTATGGCCTGCCAGTGCTTTACCATGACAAGGCCTCCAAAGGTGCGCAGGCTTATCTTGCCCTGGCCGGGGAAATCATCAATCGAGGAAAGAAGCATGGCTAACATGAGAGGTTTGGGACGCGGGTTGGATGCCCTGCTGGGTGCGGATAGCGGGACTTCCTCCGAATCCTTGCGTACCCTGCCGGTAGCACAATTGCAACCGGGGAAATATCAGCCGCGTACTCATATGGATCAGGCCTCCCTGTCAGAGCTGGCTGATTCCATTAAGGCGCAGGGCATTATGCAACCCATACTGGTGCGCCCTGTCGGTCAGGACAAGTACGAAATCATTGCAGGTGAGCGTCGCTGGCGCGCTGCCCAGCTGGCAGGTTTGAGCGAAGTGCCGGTCATGGTGCGTGAAATTCCGGATGAAGCCGCACTGGCCATGTCCCTCATCGAGAACATACAGCGTGAAAACCTTAACCCGTTAGAAGAAGCCAATGGCATCCAGCGTCTGATAGACGAATTCAGCATGACCCATCAGGCTGCTGCGGAGGCCGTTGGTCGTTCTCGCAGTGCGGTCACCAATTTGCTGCGGTTAAGGAGTTTGCATGAAACCGTGCAGGAAATGCTGATGCAAAACCGCATTGATATGGGACATGCGCGTGCACTGATTGCACTTTCCGGCGCTAAACAGATCGCCGCGGCCGAACAAATTGCGCACAAGGGCTTGTCAGTCAGAGAGGCCGAACAGTTGGTTAAGCGGGTGAATGAAAAACCTGCGCCGAAAAATGCCGCCAAAACCGATCAGGATGTACTTGGATTGCAGGAAGAACTGGCAGATGTACTGGGGGCCGGTGTCAAAATTGAATCAGGTAAAAACGGAACCGGTTGGCTGAAAATTCACTTTGCCAGCCTGGATCAACTAGACGAAATAATAAGTCGTATTAAAAAACCCTGACAGCAACCGTATTGACTTAATAGGGAAATCCAACGAAAATCCACACTTTTACTAGCTGTGGTTTATGTTTCCAGCCAGTAATTCGATGATCCCCACAAACCAATAACAACGGGATAGCGCGAGCGCTGAGGCGCAAGCGCTCATGGACAAAATTGAATCCAGTCTTCCAAAAGATGATCCGCATGCAGGTCATCGTGACAATGCTGGTAGGTGTCGCGGCGTATGCAATTGCCGGTGTTGACGGAGGTTTTTCCGCGATTGCCGGAGGCGGTGCGGCGGTTCTGGGTAGCTTGGCTGGGGCCTTGCTGATGGGGGGCAGGTCAAGTACCAACAATGCAGGCTCGGTGCTGATCACCCTGCTCAAGGCGGAAGCCCTGAAGATACTGGTGATCATTGTTATCTTGTGGCTGGTGTTTAAGTTTTATGCAGGGTTGATGCCCTTGGCATTAATAGCAGGTTTGGGTGGTGCCGCCTTATTGTCCGGCGCCGCAGTTTATGCAATGAATGAAAAGTGATTTGTAAGGTTTTGGCTTATGTCCACTGAGCAGTTAACTCCATCCTCATACATTGAGCATCACCTCTCCTTTAGCGCCCATCCGGTTGGAGAAGGCAGTTTCTGGGTGCTGCATATGGACACCCTGGTAGTGTCTGCGTTGCTGGGCTTGCTGGTATTCGGTTTTCTTTTCTGGGTAGTGCGTGGTGCTACTGCGGGGGTACCCACCAAACGTCAGGCTTTTGTCGAGCTATTGATGGAATTCGTGGACGATCAAGTCAAAACCATTTTCCACGGCAAGCGTCACGTGTTTGTTGCGCCACTGGCCCTTACCGTGTTTGTCTGGGTGCTGTTCATGAATGCCATGGACTTCCTGCCCGTAGATATCATGGGCAAGTTCTATACAAATGTGCTGGGTTTGGAAAAATGGCGCAGCGTGCCCACTTCCGACATCAACGCAACCTTTGCCCTGGCCTTGTCCGTCTGGGTGCTTATGATATTTTTTAATATCAAGGTCAAGGGCGTGGGTGGGTGGATTCATGAACTGTTCTGCGCTCCGTTTGGCAGTAACCCGCTGGTTTGGCCTGCCAATTTCGCCTTCAATATGATCGAGTACATTTCCAAGCCACTTTCCCATTCCTTACGTCTTTTCGGCAATATGTACGCGGGCGAAATCATTTTCCTGCTGCTGGGCATGTGGGCTGCCACCGGATTGACGGGCACTATTTTTGGCGCTTTGCTGGGTGCTGGCTGGGCCATTTTCCACATATTGATTGTTGTTTTGCAGGCTTTTATTTTCATGATGTTGACCGTGGTGTACATCTCCATGGCACATGAAAGTCATTAACCGGATTAGTACTTTTTATTTTCAACCCCTGTTTTTAAACCGAAAGGAAACACAATGGAGCATTTAGCATTGATTCAGGCATACACCGGTATCGGTATCGGCTTGATTATTGGTCTGGGCGCAGCTGGCGCTTGCGTGGGCATCGGTATCATGTGTGCCAGCTTCCTGGAAGGCGCTGCCCGCCAGCCTGAAATGATCCCTGCCCTGCAAGCCAAGGTATTCCTGCTGCTCGGTCTGATTGACGCCTCCTTCATTATCGGTGTTGGTCTGGCCATGATGTTTGCGTTTGCAAACCCTCTGCTCAGCGTTATTCACTAACATCTAGTGATGCCCGACAGGGCTAACAGCACGGGAGCAAAAATGGACATTAACCTGACATTGCTAGCACAAGCGGTATCTTTTGCCATACTGATTTGGTTTACTGCCAAGTTTGTTTGGCCTCCGCTCCTCAATGCAGTGGAAACTCGCCAGAAGACCATCGCCGACGGCTTGGCTGCCGGTGAACGTGGCAAACATGAGCTGGAGATGGCTTCCAAGCGTGCCGCCGATGTACTGCGCGACACCAAGCACCAAGCCTCTGACATCATCGCGCAGGCTGAAAAGCGTGCTGCCGCACTGATAGATGAAGCCAAGGAGCAGGCGCGTGCCGAGGGCGATCGTATTCTGGCTGGTGCCAAGGCGGAACTGGATCAGGAAGTTTTCCGCGCCAAGGAAGCTCTGCGCCAGCAGGTTGCTGATCTGGCCGTAGCCGGCGCGGAAAAGATCCTGCGCCGTGAAATCGACGCCAAGGCGCATGCTGATATTCTCAGCGGCGTTTCCAGTCAGCTATAAGGAAACAACATGGCTGAAATTACCACCCTGGCAAGACCCTACGCCGTAGCGGCCTTCCGCCTTGCCAAGGAGCAAAAGGCTCTGGACCGTTGGTCAGAAATCCTGTCTCTGTTGGCAGGTGTGGCCGCCAATCCGGATGTGAATGCGGCTATTTGCGACCCCAAATACACGGGGCCGCAAGTTGAGCAGCTGTTCACCAAAGTATGCGGCGACCGGCTGGATGCAGCCAGCAGCAATCTGGTCAAGCTTCTCATAGAAAATGACAAGCTCACCCTGCTGCCGGTGATTTCCGATATGTTTGAGGCGCTCAAGGCAGAGGATGGTGGTGTGGAACAAGCCACCATAGTTTCTGCCACTGCGCTCAGCAAGGATCAAGGCAAGGCACTGGTAGCCCGACTTGAAACACGGTTCAACAAGAAAATCGAGCCGCAGTTTGCGGTGGATCCGGAACTCATCGGTGGCGTCAAAATCGTCGTCGGTGATGCCGTCATTGATGCGTCAGTACGCGGCCAATTACAAGATTTGGCATACACGCTGAAAAGTTAGGAGAAATTATGCAGTTGTCACCATCTGAGATCAGTGAACTGATCAAGAGCCGGTTGGAGAATTTCAGCTCCAGCTCCGAGGCACGTACTACCGGAACCGTGGTTTCTGTGACGGACGGTATTGTCCGTGTTCACGGCCTGTCCGACGCCATGCAGGGCGAAATGCTGGAGTTCCCTGGTAACACCTTCGGTATGGCGCTGAACCTTGAGCGCGATTCTGTAGGTGCCGTGGTTCTGGGCGAATATGAACACATCACCGAAGGGGACACGGTCAAGTGTACCGGCCGGATTCTGGAAGTGCCGGTAGGGCCGGAGCTGCTAGGTCGCGTGGTGAACTCTCTGGGTCAACCCATTGACGGCAAAGGCCCGGTTAATGCAAAGCTGACCGACAAGATTGAGAAAGTGGCACCGGGCGTTATTGCCCGTCAGTCCGTTTCCCAGCCTGTGCAAACCGGTCTTAAATCCATTGACTCCATGGTGCCGATCGGCCGCGGTCAACGCGAACTGATCATTGGTGACCGCCAGACCGGCAAGACTGCCGTGGCGATTGACACCATCATCAACCAAAAGGGCCAGAACGTTAAGTGTATCTATGTGGCGATTGGCCAGAAGGCTTCAACCATTGCCAACGTAGTACGTAAGCTGGAAGAGCACGGTGCAATGGAATACACCACAGTGGTGGCTGCAACCGCTTCCGAATCTGCTGCAATGCAGTTTATCGCTCCGTATTCGGGTTGTACCATGGGCGAATATTTCCGCGACCGTGGTGAAGATGCACTGATCATTTATGATGACTTAACCAAACAAGCTTGGGCCTACCGTCAGGTGTCCTTGCTGTTGCGTCGTCCTCCTGGCCGTGAAGCCTACCCTGGTGACGTGTTCTATTTGCACTCCCGTCTGCTGGAACGTGCGGCACGTGTTAACGCGGAGTACGTTGAAAAGTTCACCAATGGTGAAGTCAAGGGCAAGACCGGTTCGCTGACTGCTTTGCCGGTGATTGAAACCGCTGCCGGTGACGTGTCTGCTTTCGTGCCTACCAACGTGATTTCCATTACCGACGGTCAGATCTTCCTGGAAACCGACCTGTTCAACGCCGGTATCCGCCCTGCAATTAACGCTGGTATTTCGGTGTCTCGTGTGGGTGGTGCTGCTCAGACCAAGGTCATCAAGAAGCTGGGTGGTGGTGTGCGTCTGGCACTGGCTCAATACCGTGAACTGGCAGCTTTCGCGCAGTTCGCTTCAGATCTTGACGAGGCGACCCGCAAGCAACTGGATCGCGGCCGTCTGGTGACCGAACTGATGAAGCAGGTGCAATATGCACCGATGAGCGTGGCCGAAATGTCAGTTACCCTGCTCGCAGTTAACAAAGGTTACTTTGATGATGTGCCTGTGAACAAGGCGCTGGCTTTTGAAGCTGCACTGCAATCCTTCCTCAAATCCAAGTACAAGAACGTGGTGGATAACATTGAAAAGACCAAGGACTTGTCAGGGGACGATGAAAAGGCACTAAGTGCTGCCATCGAGGATTTCAAGGCAACCAACGCATACTAAGAGTCGGAGACCGGCATGGCTGGCAGTAAAGAAATACGAACCAAGATCAAGAGCGTTGAAAATACGCGCAAGATCACCAAGGCCATGGAAATGGTGGCCGCATCCAAAATGCGCAAAGCGCAGGACAGGATGCGCGCCGCTCGTCCCTATGCGGAAAAAATCCGTAATGTGACAGCCCACCTTTCCCATGCAAATTCGGAAAATCGGCACCCTTTCCTGGCCCATCGTGAAAACGGCAAGAATATCGGCCTGATCGTGGTGACTTCTGATAAAGGGTTGTGTGGTGGTTTGAATACCAACGTGTTACGTCTCGCCCTGGCCAATATGAAAGGCTGGGAAGAAGAAGGACGCGAGGTCAAGGTAACGGCTATCGGCAACAAGGGTTTTGGCTTTATGAACCGTGTTGGCGGCAAGCTGATTTCCCACGTTACAGGCCTGGGTGATACGCCGCACATGGATAAGCTGATTGGTCCAGTGAAAGTCATGATGGATGCTTTCATTGCTGGTGAAGTGGATGCTGTACACATCTGTTACACCAAATTCATCAATACCATGAAGCAGGAAGCCACACTGGAACAGATATTGCCATTGACTGGTGAACGCCTGGGTAGCCCGGAAGGCCACTGGGACTATATCTATGAGCCGGATGCGCGAGTTGTAGATGCCTTGTTGATCCGCTATATCGAAACGCTGATTTTCCATGCTGTTGCAGAAAACATGGCGTCCGAGCAAAGCGCACGCATGGTAGCGATGAAGGCAGCTTCTGATAACGCGAAGAACGTAATTGGTGAGCTGAAGCTTGTCTACAACAAGGCCAGACAGGCAGCGATTACCAAGGAAATTTCTGAAATTGTGGGTGGTGCGGCCGCAGTTTAGCGGTAGCGCTGAATGAGCGGCAGAAGTTATTGGCCACATTAGAGAATTAGGAAAGACGGGAAAAAATCATGAGTTCTGGAAAAATTGTTCAGTGTATCGGCGCTGTGGTTGACGTGGAGTTTCCACGCGATGCGATGCCCAAGGTTTATGACGCGCTACAGTTGGAAGACAGCGATAGCACCGGTTTCTCTGAAGTCGGCCTGACGCTGGAAGTGCAGCAGCAGTTGGGTGACGGCGTGGTTCGTACCATCGCGTTGGGCTCCTCCGACGGCCTGCGTCGCGGTATGAGCGTCAAGAATACTGGTGGTCAGATTTCGGTACCGGTAGGCCATGGCACTCTGGGCCGCATCATGGACGTGCTGGGTCGCCCGATTGATGAAGCTGGTGAGGTTCAATGTGATGAGCGCCGCTCGATCCATCAGTCTGCCCCTAAGTTTGATGAATTGTCCCCCTCTGTTGACTTGCTGGAAACCGGCATCAAGGTGATTGACCTGGTCTGTCCGTTCGCCAAGGGCGGCAAGGTGGGCTTGTTCGGCGGCGCCGGTGTGGGCAAGACCGTGAACATGATGGAACTCATCAACAACATCGCCAAGCAACACTCCGGTTTGTCCGTGTTTGCCGGCGTGGGTGAGCGTACCCGTGAAGGTAACGACTTCTACCACGAAATGAAAGATTCCAACGTGCTGGACAAGGTGGCGATGGTGTTCGGCCAGATGAACGAGCCGCCAGGCAACCGCCTGCGCGTGGCACTGACCGGGCTGACCATGGCCGAGAAGTTCCGTGACGAAGGCCGTGACATCCTGTTCTTCGTGGACAACATTTACCGTTACACCCTGGCCGGTACCGAAGTGTCCGCGCTGCTGGGCCGTATGCCTTCCGCCGTGGGTTACCAGCCTACGCTGGCTGAAGAAATGGGCCGCCTGCAAGAGCGTATTACCTCCACCAAGGTGGGTTCCATTACCTCCATCCAGGCCGTGTACGTGCCTGCCGATGACTTGACCGACCCGTCTCCGGCGACCACCTTCTTGCACTTGGATTCCACTGTGGTGCTGTCGCGTGACATTGCCTCTCTGGGTATTTACCCGGCCGTGGATCCGCTGGACTCCACGTCACGCCAGCTTGATCCGCTGGTGGTGGGTGAAGAGCACTACAGCGTTGCGCGTGCTGTGCAATCCACGCTGCAACGTTATAAGGAACTGCGCGACATCATCGCGATTCTGGGTATGGACGAACTGTCACCTGAAGACAAGCTGGCTGTGGCACGTGCGCGTAAGATTCAGCGTTTCCTGTCCCAACCGTTCTTCGTGGCAGAAGTGTTTACCGGTTCTCCCGGCAAGTATGTTCCCCTGAAAGACACCATCAAGGGCTTCAAGGGCATTGTCAACGGCGACTATGACCACCTGCCGGAACAGGCGTTTTACATGGTGGGTGCCATCGAAGAAGCGGTGGAAAAGGCCAAGACCCTGTAACTTGGATAAAGGCGAACTATCATGGCAATGACCATACATTTGGATGTAGTGAGTGCGGAAGCCTCCATCTTCTCCGGGCTGGCAGAGTTTGTTGTTGCCCCGGCAGTGATGGGCGAAGTGGGTATCTACCCACGTCACGCACCGCTCATCAGCCGTATCAAACCAGGCTCGGTCAGAGTCAAGTTACCTGATCAGGACGAAGAGCTGGTGATTTTTGTATCTGGCGGCATTCTGGAAGTGCAACCAGGCGTGATCACCGTATTGGCCGACACGGCAATACGTGCCTTGAATATTGACCAGGCCAAAGCACTGGAAGCAAAGCGTAAAGCCGAGGAAGCGATGAAAGATAAGTCGTCTGCGGTGGATTATGCACGTGCCCAGGCTGAGCTGGCCGATGCCATGGCACAGTTGCACTCCATTGAAAAGCTCAAAAAGAAAGCTCACTAATTCAATAAGTTGCACAATTTAAAGGCAGCCAATGGCTGCCTTTTTGTTTTATACTTGACCCCATGAATTCACACGCCATAAACGTTGTTATTCTTGCTGCCGGCAAGGGTACACGCATGTTTTCCGATCTCCCCAAGGTATTACACCCACTTGCTGGTAAGCCCATGTTGTCGCATGTACTGGATACCGCACGGGAGCTGAATCCAGCCAAACTGTGCGTGGTGTATGGCTTCGGCGGTGATCTCGTGCCTGCCACAATTGCTGATGACTCTATTGCCTGGACCATACAGGCAGAACAAAAAGGCACCGGTCATGCGGTGATGCAGGCCATGCCGCTACTGCAGGATGAAGCAACCACGCTTATCCTGTTCGGTGATGTCCCGCTGATTAAAGCAGAGACTTGCCGTATGCTGCTGCAACAGGCAACAGGCGGCAATCTGGCTTTGCTTACAGTGCAAATGCCGGACCCAACGGGCTACGGACGCATCGTGCGAAATGCTGATGGTGATGTGCTGTCTATTGTGGAACATAAAGATGCCAACCCAGAGCAGCGAGCAATCAGCGAAATCAATACCGGTATCATGGCGGTACCCACAGGCAGCCTCAGAAGCTGGCTACAAGGACTCAAGAACCATAACGCGCAGGGTGAGTACTATCTGACGGACATTGTAGCCATGGCAGTTGAAGATGGGGTCAAAGTCAGCGCGGTGCAGGGACAATCCATTCCGGAAGTCAGCGGCGTAAACAGCAAGCGCGATCTGGCACAGCTTGAGCGCATTTATCAGATGGCCCAGGCAGACAAATTACTACAGCAAGGCGTGACTTTGTGTGATCCTGCCCGCCTGGATATACGCGGTCAACTCAGGTGCGGGCGCGATGTGACGATAGACGCCAATTGCTTGTTTGAGGGGCAGGTCAACCTGGCAGATGGCGTCAGCATAGGTGCCCATTGTGTCATCAAGGATAGCCATATTGGCAAAGACGTCAAAATTTCGCCTTTTTCCCACATTGACGGCGCAAATGTAGGTGATGGCAGCCGTATTGGTCCTTATGCACGCTTGCGACCTGGTACCAATCTGGGGGAACATGCCCATATCGGCAACTTTGTCGAAATCAAGAATAGCGAGATAGGTCAGGATAGCAAAGTTAATCACCTGAGCTATGTGGGAGACAGCACGGTCGGCAAAAACGTCAACATTGGCGCCGGTACCATCACCTGCAACTATGACGGAGTAAACAAGTTCCGCACGGTGATTGGCGACAACGCTTTTATTGGTTCGGACAGTCAACTGGTAGCACCGGTGACCGTGGGGGCAAATGCCACCATAGGGGCTGGCTCTACAATTACCAAGGATGCACCGGCTGGAGAACTGACGTTGTCACGCGGCAAGCAAGTCACCATTCCCGGCTGGAAACGCCCTACCAAGCAGAAAAATTAAAGGAATCAGGATGTGTGGAATTGTAGGCGCCATTGCCTCGCATGATGTGGTTTCAACTCTGGTAGACGGCTTAAAGCGTCTGGAATATCGCGGTTACGATTCAGCCGGCATAGCCATGCTGACCGCTAATGAGATACACCGTGTGCGCCGGGTTGGCCGGGTGGCTGAAATGGAGCGCGCCTGCCAGGATGAAAAACTGGTTGGACAACTGGGGATAGGCCATACGCGCTGGGCCACCCACGGAGGCGTGACCGAGCCCAATGCACACCCTCATGTTTCCAATGGGCAAATCGCCGTGGTGCATAACGGTATTATCGAGAATCACGATGAAGAACGAGCCCAACTACAAGCACTGGGATACGTATTTGAATCGCAGACTGATACCGAGGTCATCGCCCATTTGGTGCACTACTTTTACCAGCAAAGTCATTCCTTGTTAGAGGCAGTGCAGGCAGCGGTCAAAAAACTGAGTGGCGCTTATGCAATCGCCGTGATGGCAGTGGATCAGCCCGACATACTGGTATGCGCCCGTATGGGTTGTCCGCTATTGGTGGGTTTGGGCGAAGGGGCGCATTATGTCGCCTCTGATGTCTCCGCGATAGTTTCCGCCACCAGGCGCGTGATTTTCCTGGAAGAAGGCGATGTTGCCGAGTTACGTCGTGAAGGTATGCTTTTGCTGGATAAGTCCGGCCAACAAGCCAAACGTGCAATACATGTGAGTGATGTGTCTCTGGCATCGCTGGAGCTTGGCCAGTTCAGCCACTTCATGCAGAAGGAAATACACGAACAACCCAAAGCCTTGTCCGACACCATAGACCAGGTGATAGAAGACGGTATTTCGCCCTTGTTATTCGGTGATGAAGCCGAGAAGGTATTCCGCGAAATTGAAGGCGTGCAGATTATCGCCTGTGGCACCAGCTACTACGCAGGGATGGTAGGCAAATACTGGTTGGAATCCATTGCCGGAGTGCAAACCAGCGTGGAGATCGCCAGCGAGTACCGCTACCGTGACGTGGTGGCCAATCCCAAACACCTGATAGTTACTATTTCCCAGTCCGGCGAAACGCTGGACACCATGGAAGCGCTGAAATACGCCATTTCCCTGGGCCACAATGCAACCCTGTCTATATGCAATGTGCGTGAAAGTGCGTTGCCCAGAGCCAGCAAAATGGTGTTTTATACCAAGGCCGGGGCAGAAATTGGGGTGGCTTCCACCAAAGCCTTTACTACCCAGTTGGTTGCCTTGTTTACCTTGGCGCTGACCTTGGCTAAGGTCAAAGGTCGGCTGCCAGCTGAAAAGGAAAGCCAATATCTGGACGATTTGCGCCACTTGCCCGGCAGCGTGCAGTATGCCCTTAACCTGGAACCCCAGATTCGGGGTTGGGCGGAAAAATTTGCGGGCAAGCACCACGCCCTGTTCCTGGGGCGCGGTCTGCACTACCCCATTGCACTGGAAGGCGCCCTAAAGCTCAAGGAAATTACCTATATCCATGCTGAAGCCTATGCCGCCGGTGAGCTGAAGCACGGCCCATTGGCACTGGTGGATAACGATATGCCGGTCGTTGTGATTGCCCCCAACGATGTGTTGATAGAAAAACTTAAATCCAACATGCAGGAAGTGCGCGCCCGTGGCGGCGAGTTATTTGTGTTTGCCGACCTGGACAGCCACTTTGGCGAGGATGAAGGGGTACACGTGATCCGTACCCCCAGGCATGTTGGGGAACTTTCGCCAGTGGTTCACGCCATTCCGGTACAATTGCTGGCGTACCATACCGCCTTGATGCGCGGTACGGATGTTGATAAACCCCGTAATCTGGCGAAGTCAGTCACAGTCGAGTAGGATTCCGCATATGACAGCGATTGCGATATTCAACCAAAAGGGTGGTGTAGGCAAAACCACTACCAGTCTGAATTTGTTGGCGGCGCTTGCCCGGCGCGACCTGTGCCCCTTGGGTATAGATCTTGATCCGCAATCCCACCTGACCTTGGCCTGCGGCTTCAAGGGGCTGGCCAGCTCCGAAACTATTTATTCTTTTTACAGCGAAGGTAGGCCACTTTCGCAATTGGTGCGCGAACTGCCGAGTGGAAATGGTGCCCATCTCATTCCCGCGCACATGGAGCTGTTCAAGATTGATTCGCTGTATGGCCGCAATCCAAACATTACCAGCCAGTTAAAACGTGGCCTGATGGATGAACTGCTGCCGGATGAAAGTGTACCGGTCATCATAGACTGCTCACCCATGCTGGGTGTGCTCTCCCTTAATGCAGTTTTCGCCTCCAATCGTCTTTTGATTCCTGTGTCGGCAGATTATCTTTCCATGCAAGGCGTCAATCGCCTGGATGCTGCCCTCAAGGTGCTGGAAAAGCCGTTGGGCAAGCCCATTCAGCGCCGCATCGTAATGACCCGGTTTGACTCACGGCGTAAACTTTCCTACCAGATATTCGACCAGTTACGTGAGCACTACGGCAGGGATTTGTGCGAGACCCGTATTTTCGAGAGTGTCAGTTTGGCTGAGAGCCCCATTTACGGTAAGGACGTCTTCAGTTACTCACCGCACAGTCAAGGTTCCAAAGACTACAACGCGCTGGTAGAGGAATTATTGGCGTGTGGCTTCTTTGACCCGGAATGCTCTTGGTAGCCTGGTCATATTGATCAGACATTATTCAAAGAATTGACCTGGGCTTATGTGGTGCCCTGCGTGCAAGCCAATCCCAAATAGCTGCTGGCAACAGTTTCATTAAGCGGCCCAAAATCGCCATCTGCCAAGGGAAAATGGCAAAACGTTTTTTCTTCTGGATAATCCCTGCAATTTTTTTTGCAGCGGTGTCTGCATCCATCAAAAAAGGCATGGGGTAAGGGTTTACAGCGGTCATCGGGGTGCGGATATAACCGGGGCAAATCGTACTTACGCTAACCCCCAATGGCAGCATCTCTACCCGCAGGCTTTCCAGATAGGCGATTGCAGCGGCTTTGGAAGCAGAATATGCGCCTGCCCCAGGTAAGCCACGCAACCCGGCTACACTCGCAACCCCAGCCAGTTGTCCGTGTTTGGCTGCTTTCATGGCAGTAATAAAGGGTTGGAAAGTATGTACCAGACCCAGCACGTTGGTTTCCATCACGCTCTGGAATGCAGCAATGTCCTCCTGCATTTCGGTGAGTGTGCCGCAGGAAACACCGGCATTAGCGATTACGATATCCGGTATACCAAAGCGCGCCATGAAATCCTGAGCGGCCGCTTGCATTTCATGGGCATTCCGCACATCTGCAGGATAGATGGCATGTTCGCCAGGCAGATTTTCCACTAACCACTGCAGTTTTTCACGATTGCGCCCGGCCAAGCCAAGTACCGCGCCATGTTGGGCATAATATTCCGCCAGTGCCTCGCCTATGCCGCTGGATGCGCCGGTAATAAAAACCCGCCTTGCGGCGGGTTGCGAGAATGAACTCATCGGTGCTTTAGCGCTTGGCAGTTTTTTCCTGGGAAATTTGCTGGATCAGGTAGTCGGTTACCTTCAGCAATTCCGTATGCGCTTTATCATTGCTGATATCGCGTGGCAGCGCAGATGTTGCCAGTTTGACCGAAGTCAGGAAACGGCCATCCACAATGATGGCAGGAACACCGGTAGCGCCACAGGCTTTGGAATATTGTGCTGCGCGGGATACCTTGGTGTTCACTGAAAACGAATTAAAGGTTTCTTCGACTTTTTTGCGATCCAGCCCGCTTTGCTTCGTGATCCAATCAATCGCGGCTGCTTCGTCTGTAGGTTTGAGCGTCTTCTGCTGATGGATGGCCTCAAACATGTTGGCGTGCAGCTTATCCACCAGATTCAACGCCTCCAAGGTGTAATAAGCTTTTGCCATGGGAACCCAGGCAGGCTGAAAAACACCAGGAATCCGCTTGAAATCCACTTCCTTGGGTAATTTTTTGGCCCAACCACTAATGGCAGGATCCAGGTGGTAACAATGCGGGCAACCGTACCAGAACAGTTCAACCACCTCAACCTTGGCTGGATTGTCCGTGGGAAGGACTTGGGGTGTGTTGACGAATTCTGCGTCAAGTTGGGGTGCGGCAAAGCTGGTGGCAGATGCCAAAGCCAGCAGGAAAGCAGCGATCAGAGATTTCATGAAATTTCCTTTGTCAGATAAAAATTATTCCTGCACTTTGACGGGTTCGGCGCTGAATCCGTTCCGTGCCAGTTCGGCCTTAACCCGGCTTAATTCATCCTGGCTGGTCAATGGGCCTACCCTGACACGGTGCAAAACACCTTTGTCCGGAAGGGTGACGGTTTGTAATACAGCATCCAACCCGATCAAGCTGAGCTTAGCCTTGGTGTTATCAGCGTCCTGCTCTGTCTTGTATGCACCTACCTGCAGGAAATAACGCTCGCCAACAGCTTTTGGTGTACCGGGTGCTGATGGTGAGGATGGGACACTTGGTGTATTGGTTGTGGCAGGCGATCCAGGTTTGCCGGGTTCAGGTATGGGTGCGGGCGGTGTGTTCTCGGTCAGGATGCCATAGAAAGTAAAACGATCTTCCTTTTTTTCGGGAGCAGCACTTTTGTCCGTAGCGGTATCAGCTGGAGTAGCGGATTCAGCCGGTTCTTTGCTTTCGGAAGAAATCTGACCGCTGTTATCAGGTGCTTCGCCTTCAGTAGCAGGGGTGCCACTTGGTTTTACTGAAGCATCAGCGGCAATTTCCGGTGCTTGCGGCGCTTTTTCCTGAAAAGGGTTACCACTATTCTTGACAGACAAAGCGACCACTACAGACATTGCGATGCCCACCAGCAGACCGATTAACAGTCCAATCATCAAGGGGCTGCCTTTGCCGCCGGGCTTGCCCTTGGAGGCGGGCCCTTTGGGGGCTTCGGGTTTGGCCGCTGCTTTGCCGGGTAAGGGCTTATAGTCTTTGCTCATGATGTGATTAACCTACATGCTTTCAGGTGCGTTGACACCCAACAGATTTAAACCTGATTTTATTACCATACGTGTGGCGGTAATCAGGGATAGCCGGGCGTGGCGTAAAGCTTCGTTTTCTACCAGGAACTGCTGGGCGTTGTAATAACTGTGCAGGTCGCTAGCCAGATCCTTGAGGTAATTGGCAATCGCATAAGGTGCCAGTTCCCGTGCTGCGTTTTCCAGCAGCTCGGGATATTCGGACAGACGCTGCATCAGGGCCTGTTCATGCTCACTGTCGAGCAGGGCGTGATCGGCCTGCGGCAATAATGCGACATCGCCCCCCCATTGCGCCAACACTCCGCAAATACGGGCATGGGCGTACTGGATGTAATACACCGGGTTTTCGTTGGTTTGCGAAAGCGCTAGGTCTATGTCGAACACCAGTTGAGAATCCGGCTTGCGTGCTGCCAGGAAATAACGCGTGGCGTCACAGCCAACTTCCTTGATGAGGTCGCGCAGGGTTACGTAACTACCGGCGCGCTTGGAGATTTTCACCTCCTCGCCATTTTTCATGACTGTCACCATCTGGTGCAGCACGTAATCCGGCCAGCCTTGCGGAATGCCGATATTAAGCGCCTGCAAACCGGCACGTACCCGTGTAATGGTGCTATGGTGGTCGGCGCCCTGTTCGTTGATGACACGCTGGAAACCGCGTTGCCATTTATCCACGTGATAGGCGACATCCGGCACGAAGTAGGTATAGCCACCTTCCTTCTTGCGCATCACCCTGTCCTTGTCGTCGCCGAAGCTGGTGGTGCGCAGCCACAGTGCGTCATCCTGCTCGTAGGTATGGCCGCTGGCGATTAACTTCTCCACAGTTGTTTCCACCTTGCCGTGGGTATAAAGCGCGGATTCCAGCGAAAACACATCGAATTTCACTGCAAACTCGCGCAAATCCAAATCCTGCTCGCGGCGGAGGTAGGCCACGGCGAAGTGGCGAATGGCCTCCCAATCGTTGGGATCGCCCTTGCCAACGATGTGCTGATCCTCGGCATCTATGGTCAGCTTGGCCATATAAGCCTCAGCCACTTCAATGATGTAGTCGCCACGGTAACCATCTTCCGGCCAGGCGGGATTATCCGGGCCTATGCCTTTGCAGCGCAGCTGCACCGACAGGGTAAGGTTATCAATCTGCTGTCCGGCATCGTTGTAATAAAATTCGCGGGTGACGTTCCAGCCGCTGGCATCCAGCAGACGGCACAGACAGTCACCCACCGCGGCGCCACGGCCATGCCCGACATGCAGCGGCCCGGTAGGATTGGCGGAAACGAATTCCACCATCACCTTGCGGCCTTGCCCGCTGTTGTTGCGCCCGAATTGCTCACCTGCGCTGAAAATCTGTTTCACCACCGCCGCTTTGGCAGCAGGTGCCATGAAGAAATTGATGAAACCGGCGCCAGCAATTTCGGTTTTGGTGACGAAGTTCGAAGGCGGCAGGGCCTGTACCAGTGCCTGTGCAATTTCGCGCGGGTTTTTCCTCAAGGGTTTAGCCAAGAGCATGGCCAGGTTGGTTGCAAAGTCGCCATGTTCCGCCACCTTCGGGCGTTCCAGGACAAATTCGGGAATTGCCTGACCGGCGGCAACGGCTTTTGCCGCTTGCGTCAGCAATTGGGTAAGATGCGCTTTCAAATTGATTGAGCTAACGAGATTCCAAGAGGCCGTATTTTAACGTTTTCGGCCTTGATCTGCATTGTTAATCCACCCTTTTGGGCAATAGATGAATATTTTACGCGTGGCATTGGATGTTCCCCTGCCCTGCCTGTTTGATTACAACGGCGGAAAGACTCGTGTTGTTGCTGGCCAGCGCGTGCTGGTGCCATTTGGTGCCCGCCAGGTGATAGGCATTGTTGTTGAATGCCTTGATACAACCGAAGTGCCGAGTGCTCGCCTTAAATCCATACTCCAGGCCTACGACAATGAAGCCGCTATCCCCGCCAGTACATCAAAGCTGGTCCGTTTCTGCGCTGACTATTACCAATACCCATTTGGTCAGGCTCTGCTTTCTGCCCTGCCGTCCAGACTGCGCGAGGCACGCCCTGCCCAAGCACCTACCAAAACAGTTTATAAGCTGACAGAGCAAGGCCAGGCGCTGGATGTTAAGCAATTGCCGAAAAATGCCGCCGTCCGCAAAAAACTGATAACAGCGCTGCAACAGACGGAACACCTGGATGCTGCCACGATGCAGCAAGTTGCCAAAACCTGGCGCAACGCCATCAAGCTGTTGATGGAAAACGGCCTGGTAACAGCGCATGAGGTTGAGTCCGGCGCCTTGACTGGCAGCCCCGCTGCTGCCAATGAACTGCCATTGAATCCCAGCCAGCAAGCCGCATTACAAGCCATACTTGAAAATGGGCGGGTATTTCAGGGTTTTTTGCTGCATGGCATTACCGGCAGTGGCAAAACCGAGGTGTATATGCAGTTGCTGCGTTCGGTTTTGCAGCAGCCACGCGCGCAGGCGCTGGTACTGGTGCCGGAAATCAACCTGACGCCCCAGTTGGAGGCGCGTTTCCGCGCCCGTTTCCCGCAACTGCCTATGGTGATGCTACACAGCAAAATGAATGAGAGCGAGCGCTTGCATGGCTGGCTGGCGGCACAGAGCGGTGAAGCGCGTATTGTGATCGGTACGCGATTGTCCGTGTTTACCCCCTTGCCCCATCTTGCCCTGATTGTGGTGGATGAAGAGCACGATGCTTCCTACAAACAGCAGGACGGCATGCGCTATTCGGCACGGGATGTTGCCGTAATGCGCGGCAAAATGGCCAATGTGCCGGTGCTGTTGGGCTCCGCCACCCCAGCGCTGGAGACTTGGTACAACGCGCAGAGTGGGCGCTATCGGCTGCTGGAAATCCATCAGCGCGCGGTTGCCGGTGCCGAATTGCCACGTATCAGTTGCCTGGATGTGCGTGGCCTGCCTGTGGATCAGGCGTTTTCACCTCATGTCATTGCCGCTTTGCGGGCGCGCATGCAGCGCGGCGAGCAAAGCCTGCTGTTCCTCAATCGGCGTGGCTATTCGCCGGTGTTGCTATGTAGCCAATGCAACTGGGTGGTGCCCTGCAAGCGTTGCTCAAGCCGGCTGGTGGTGCATAAACGCGACCGGCTGCTGCGCTGCCACCATTGCGGGCATGAACAACGATTTCCACAGGCATGCCCGGAATGTGGCAACATCGAGCTAAAACCCATCGGCCAAGGCACGCAGCGCCTGGAGGAAGTGCTGGCGCAACAACTGCCGGAAGCACGTATCCTGCGGGTGGACAGCGACAGCATGCGGCGCAAGCATGCGGTGGCCGAGATGTCGCAGCAGGTACACGCTGGCGAGGTGGACATCCTGGTGGGCACGCAGATGCTGGCCAAAGGCCACGACTTCCCCAATTTGACGCTGGTGGTGGTGGTGGATGCCGACAGCGCCCTGTTCAGCCCCGATTTCCGTGCGGCGGAGCGTTTGTTCGCGCAGTTGATGCAGGTGGCCGGGCGCGCCGGACGCGCCGGAAAAGCCGGAGAAGTGGTGATCCAGACGGCTTTCCCGGACCACTTGTTGTTCCATGCCCTGCAATCGCACGACTACCCGGCATTTGCGCAGACACTGCTTGAAGAGCGCAAGCTGGCGCATTTCCCGCCTTATTGTTTTGAAGCGTTGTTGCGGGCGGAAGCCACTTCATGGGAACAGGTGCAGGCGTTCATGCGAGACGCGGCGGCGAGTGCGGCAGCAATCCCGCACCCGTTGACGGTTTATGACCCGGTACGGCCACGCATGGAGCGGCTGAAAGGCTTGGAGCGAGCACAGTTGCTGGTACAGGCGGGCACCCGGCAGGCCTTGCAGAAGTTTTTGCAGGTTTGGGTGGCAGCGTTACGAACATTGCCACAAGCGGCTAAGGTGCGCTGGTCGGTGGATGTTGACCCGCTGGAATATTAGGCCAGCTTTTTCTTCAGGATTTCGTTTACCTGTGCCGGATTGGCTTTGCCCTTGCTGGCTTTCATGCACTGGCCCACTAAGCCGTTGAAAGCCTTTTCCTTGCCTGCCTTGTATTCGGCTACCATGGCTGCGTTGGTGGCCAATACTTCATCCACGATGGCTTCAATGGCGCCGCTGTCAGAGACCTGCTTCAAACCCTTTTTCTCAATGATGGTGTCGGCATCGCCTTCACCAGCCCACATTGCCTCGAATACTTCCTTGGCCATTTTGCCGGAAATGGTGTTGTCAGCGATGCGCTTCAGTAGGCCAGCTAGCTGACCAGCGCTTACTGGGGAAGCAGCGATTTCTTTCCCTTCTTCGTTAAGCTTTGCTGCTACGCTACCCATTACCCAGTTGGCTACAAATTTGGCTTCACCACCAAATTTAAGAACTGCTTCCATAAAATAACTAGCTAATTCGCGAGATGCAGTAAGCGCGGTTGCATCATAGTTAGCTAAACAATATTCGTCGCTCATGAAAACTCGTTTTATGGCTTCCGGCAGTTCCGGCATGCCGATTTTGACGGCGGCAATATCGGCGTCCGAAATGACCAGCGGTAACAGGTCAGGATCGGGGAAGTAGCGGTAATCGTTGGCTTCTTCCTTGCTGCGCATGGCGCGGGTTTCGCCGGTATCGGGGTTAAACAGCACTGTGGCCTGCTGGATGGCGCCGCCGTCTTCCAGCGTTTCGATCTGCCAGCGGGTTTCATACTCAATGGCCTGCTGCATGAACTTGAAGGAATTCAGGTTCTTGATTTCACGGCGCGTCCCCAGTTTTTCAGTGCCCTTGGGGCGCACGGATACGTTCACGTCGCAACGGAACGAGCCTTCCTGCATGTTGCCGTCGCAAATGCCTATCCATTGCACCAGTTCATGCAGCTTCTTGGCATAGGCCACGGCTTCGGCAGCGTTGCGCATGTCGGGTTCGGTCACAATTTCCAGCAACGGTGTACCAGCGCGGTTGAGGTCTATGCCGCTCATGCCGTGGAAATCCTCGTGCACCGATTTGCCAGCATCTTCTTCCAGGTGGGCGCGGGTGATGTTGACTGTTTTTTCCTGGTCGCCAACTTGTATCGTGAGCTTGCCCTTGCCCACCACCGGCAGCTCGTACTGGCTGATCTGGTAGCCCTTGGGCAGGTCGGGGTAAAAGTAATTCTTGCGCGCAAACACTGAGCGCGGCGCAATTTCGGCATCAATTGCCAGGCCAAACTTGATGGCGCATTTCACGGCTTCTGCATTCAGCACCGGCAGCACGCCGGGCAAGGCAATGCTCACCTCGCAGGCCTGGGTGTTGGGGTCAGCACCGAACGCCGTTGAAGCGCCGGAGAAAATCTTGGATTTGGTTTGGAGCTGGACGTGTGTTTCCAGGCCGATGACAACTTCCCACTGCATGATCAGATTCCCTCCGGCATTCTGGTGTGCCAGTCCGTGGCTTGCTGGTATTGATGGGCGACACCCAGCATGCGCGATTCACTGAAATAATTGCCGATGATTTGCAAGCCGACCGGTAGACCCTCGGCAAAACCGGCAGGAATGCTCATGCCGGGCAGGCCAGCGAGGTTCACGGCGATGGTGTAGAGGTCTTCCAGGTACATGGCGACCGGGTCTTCGGTTTTTTCGCCGATCTTGAACGCAGTACCGGGCGCTGCCGGGCCCATGATGACGTCACAATGCTTGAAGGCTTCCTCAAAATCCTGCGCAATCAGGCGGCGGATTTTCTGGGCTTGCAGGTAATACGCGTCGAAATAACCTGCACTCAGTACATAAGTGCCGATCAGGATACGGCGCTTCACTTCCGCGCCAAAACCTTCGGCGCGGCTCTTGCAGTACATGTCCAGCAGGTCACCATACTCGGCAGCGCGGTGGCCGTAACGCACCCCGTCATAACGCGACAGGTTGGAGCTGGCTTCGGCCGGGGCGATGACGTAATACACGGGGATCGCCAGCTTGTTGTTGGGTAGGCTGATCTCCACCGTTTCCGCCCCCAGCTTGCGGTACTGGGCAATAGCCTCTTCTACCACCTTGGCGACACCGGCATTCAGCCCTTCGGCGAAATATTCCTTCGGGAGGCCGATTTTCAATCCGGCCAGTGGTTTGTCGAGATCGCGCGTGTAGTCTTCCTTGTCACGTTGCAGGCTGGTGGAATCGCGCTCGTCGAACCCGGCCATCACGTTCATCATCAGCGCGCAGTCCTCGGCGCTTTTGGCCATGGGGCCAGCCTGATCCAGCGAGGAGGCAAAGGCGATCATGCCGTAGCGTGACACCACGCCATAAGTCGGCTTGAGGCCGGTGAAGCCGCACAGGCTGGCGGGCTGGCGGATAGAACCGCCGGTATCAGTGCCAGTGGCTGCCGCGCAGAGTCTTGCCGCCACAGCAGCGGCGGAGCCGCCGGAACTGCCGCCGGGTACGCGCAGCTTGTCCCACGGGTTTTTCACCTTGCCAAAATAAGACGTTTCGTTGGAAGACCCCATGGCGAACTCGTCCATGTTGGTCTTGCCCAGGTTGACCGCACCGGCGGCGTCGAACTGGCTGATGACGTGGGCATCGTAAGGCGCGGTGAAGTTATTCAGCATTTTCGAGCCACAGGTGGTTTTCCATCCCTTGGCACAGAAAATGTCTTTTTGTGCGACAGGAATGCCGGTCAACGGGCCGTTTTTGCCTTGGGCAATCAGTGCATCAGCGGCGCGGGCCTGATTCAGCGATGTTTCCGGGTTAACCGTGATGTAGGCGTTGAGCTCCGGATTCAGGCGCTCAATGCGATCCAGAAACAGTTGCGTCAGCTCGACGCTGGAAACCTTTTTGCTGGCGAGGGCTGCCGCCAGTTCTTTGAGACTTGCGTTGATCATGATTACTCGATGACTTTCGGGACGAGATAGAGGCCATTCTCCACGGCCGGTGCGATGGACTGGAACAGTTCACGCTGGTTGGATTGTGTCACCACATCTGCACGTAACCGCTGCACCACATCTTGCGAGTGCGACATGGGTGCGATGCCGGCAGTGTCTACCGCTTGCATTTCTTCAATCAAATCCAGAATGCCGCCGAGTTTTTGCAAGGTGGCTTGGGCATCTTGTTCATTGATTTCGATTCTTGCCAGATGGGCGATACGTTTGACGTCTTCAATGGTGAGTGACATGGTTGTGACTTGGCGCTAGTTCTTAATTTTCAAAGCAATATGCTGTATTATAGCGCGATTTGATTAACATCTTCTTTACCAGACCGACTCATGAGGTCGGCACCTTCGGGATACACAAATAATGTTCGGTTTTCTTAGCAGCTATTTTTCCAATGATCTGGCAATTGACTTGGGTACTGCCAACACCCTGATTTACGTGCGCGGCAAGGGTATTGTGCTGGATGAGCCCTCAGTGGTTGCCTTGCGCAGGGAGTCAGGCCCCGGCGCCAAAAAAACCATTGTTGCGGTTGGCGCTGAAGCCAAGCGCATGCTGGGCAAGGCCCCTTCATCCATTCAGGCGATTCGCCCGATGAAGGATGGCGTGATTGCCGACTTCACCATTACCGAGCAGATGCTCAAGTTTTTTATCCGCAAGGTGCATGAATCGCGCCTGTTTTCACCCAATCCACGCATCATCATTTGCGTGCCTTACGGCTCTACCCAGGTGGAACGCCGCGCCATCAAGGAATCCGCGATAGGCGCCGGTGCAAGGCAGGTGTTCCTGATCGAGGAACCGATGGCTGCGGCGATTGGCGCTGACCTGCCGGTAGCTGACGCAACAGGCTCCATGGTAGTCGATATTGGTGGCGGTACTACCGAAGTGGGCGTGATTTCCCTGGGGGGGGTGGTGTATGCCAAATCCGAGCGTGTGGGCGGTGACAAATTTGATGAAGCCATCATTGACTACATCCGCCGCAACTACGGGATGCAAATCTCCGAGCCCACTGCCGAACTGATCAAGAAGAATATCGGTTCTGCTTTCCCCGGGAGTGAAGTACGTGAAATGGAAGTAACCGGCCGTAACCTGGCGGAAGGTCTGCCGCGCAAGTTCACCATTTCCAGTAATGAAATCCTAGAAGCCCTGACGGCTCCGCTCAATTCCATTGTAGGCGCGGTTAAGTCTGCACTGGAACAAACGCCCCCGGAACTCGGCGCGGATATCGCCGAGCGCGGTATGGTGTTGACCGGCGGTGGTGCGTTGCTGCGCGACCTCGATATCCTGCTCAAGGAAGAAACCGGCCTGCCGGTGATTATTGCCGATGAACCGCTGACCTGTGTGGTGCGCGGTAGTGGGCGCGCATTGGAGGAAATGGATAAGTTGGGAGATGTGTTTGCCAGTGACTAATCCCGGTCACCAGACAAGTAATACTTCTAAAACTCTTCCGGGCTAACCCTGTGGGCCAGCGCGTCACTGTTCAACAGCAACAACCCCCTGCATTCTTTGTGCGGGGTCCCAGCCCGCTGGCAAGGCTGATATTTTTCTCGGTGGTTTCACTGGTGCTGATGGCAGTAGATGCCCGTCTGCATTATTTGAAAGAAGTCCGCCAAGGGTTTGTTGCCATTTTGTACCCGCTGGAGGTTATTGCTTCCAGTCCGGTTCGCCTGTATCGCCATATCAGTGATTATTTCTCCGATCAGGACAATCTGCTGGCCCAGAATAACCAGCTCAATCAAAGACTGGTATTACAATCGGTAGAAATCCAGCGCCTGAAAGCCGTGGAGCATGAAAATAGTCATTTCCGCACACTGTTTGAAGTATTGCCTAGATTAGGTCAAACCACACGTTTGGCAGAAATTCTGCATACCGGGCGCGACCCATTTGTACATAAAATCGTCATTAATCTGGGTAGTCAGCAAGGCGTTCTTTCTGGTCAGGCAGTCGTGGATGGCATGGGTGTTGTTGGCCAGATTACGCGGGTCTACCCGTTTTCCAGCGAAGTCACGCTGATTACCGATAAAAGTCTGGTCATTCCTGTGCAAGTGCAGCGTAATGGATTGCGTGCGATTGCCTTTGGCCATGGTCGCGACGGTACGCTTTATGTGCCCTACCTGCCAGCCAATGTGGATATCCAGCAGGGTGACAAGTTGATGACTTCCGGGATAGATGGGGTTTACCCCGAAGGCCTTGAGGTTGCCAAGGTGCAGCGGATAGAGCGTGACCATGAGTCACCTTTTGCGCGCATTATCTGTCTTCCTTCCGCCGGTACAGACCGTCACCGCCATCTGCTGATTGTCAGCCCTTCCCAGCCTGTTCCGGAAAAGAAACCGGTCGTGATGCCACCACCCAAAAAGGTTACCCATGCGCCCCGGAAGCCCTAGCCTGGTTTATTTCACCTTGGGGTTGGGTTTTATGCTCAACCTGCTGCCCTGGTCAGGTGTGGGGTTGTTGCTACGTCCGGATTTTGTACTGCTGGTATTGCTTTACTGGTTGATACGGACACCTCACCTTTGCAATATTGGTTTGGCCTGGATGATGGGCATGCTAATGGACCTAGCGGCTGGCAGCCTGTTCGGACAGCATGCGCTTGCCTATATTCTTACTGCGTTCCTCGCCGTCACTTTCCAGCGTCGCGTCACTTTGTTCGATCGTTTGCAACAGGCAGGTTTTGTATTTGCATTGCTGCTGGTGTATCAAATATTGCTGTTGCTGCTCAAACTGTTCAGCGGGGCGGATGCCTTGGGTTGGCTCTATTTCATTCCTGCCGTGACGGGCATTTTGCTCTGGCAGATTGTTGTTTATTCGAGTAACAAGGTAAGCGGCGACAAGTCGTGAGGTTACAACTTAACAACCTCCAATACGAACAGCATCGCTTTCGCCTCCGCTTGGTGATGGCCGCTATTCTGGTGCTGCTGTGTTTTGGCGTATTGTTTGTACGCTTTCTATTCCTGCAAGTGCTGCGCTATGACCATTACCAGACCCTTGCCGAAAACAACCGGATTTCCCTCGTGCCGGTGGTGCCCAATCGCGGTTTGATACTGGATCGCAACGGTGTAGTGCTGGCAGAAAACTTTTTTGTTTATACCCTGGAAATCACGCCTTCAAAAGCCGGTAACGTTACCAAAACCATAGAAGATTTATCTGCATTGCTGGAAATCACGGATAGTGATCGCAAGCGTTTCAACAAGCTACGTGCACAGAGTCGTAATTTTGAAAGTGTGCCTATTCGATCGCATCTGAAAGAAGAGGAAGCCGCCCGCTTTGCGGTCAACAGCTACCGTTTTCCAGGCGTGGAAATCCGTTCCCGCTTGTTCCGTCATTACCCCCTTGGCCAGATGGGCTCACATCTCACGGGTTATATCGGGCGCATCAACGACAGGGACGTGGCAGCGCTGGAACAAAGCGCGGAGATTGCCAACTATAAAGGCTCCGACCATATCGGCAAAGGCGGTCTGGAGCAGAGTTATGAACGCCAGTTGCACGGCACAACCGGCTTCCAGCAGGTAGAGGTGGACGCTGACGGCCATGCTGTACGGGTATTGGCTAGTACCCCACCGATTTCCGGCAACAATTTGCTGCTCTCCATAGATGTCAAATTGCAGCAAATTGCCGAAGAAGCGTTTGGCAATCGGCGCGGTGCCCTAGTGGCGCTGGATCCGGCCAATGGCGAGGTGTTGGCGTTTGTCAGCATGCCGACTTACGATCCCAACCTGTTTGTGGACGGCATAGATCAGGAAAACTGGAAAGTACTGAACGAGTCTCGAGACAAACCGCTGATTAACCGGCCTTTGCGTGGAGCCTATCCACCCGGATCCACCTTCAAGCCTTTTGCCGCCCTGGCCGGGCTGGAGAACGGCAAGCGCCATCCCCCTTTTTCCATTGGCGATCCAGGCTACTTTACGCTTCCCGGTAGCGCCCACCGCTATCGCGACTGGAAGCCAGAGGGGCATGGCGTAGTCGATGTTGTCAAAGCCATTACCATTTCCTGCGATACGTTTTTTTATGGCCTGGCGCAGGAGATGGGTATAGATAAGCTGTCTTCATTTGTCAGCCATTTTGGTTTTGGCAAAGTCACCGGGATCGATATTGAAGGTGAACGATCTGGATTGCTGCCCACGCCGGAATGGAAGCAGAAACGCTTCAAGCAGCCCTGGTATCCGGGGGAAACCGTGATTACCGGGATTGGTCAGGGTTATACCTTGGCTACACCCTTGCAACTGGCTTTTGCCACCGCCATGCTGGCTAATAACGGAATCGGTGCCAAGCCCCACTTGGTGAGAAGCATACGCGACAGCCTGAGTGGGGAGATTCGCAATTTGCCGATTGAAACCCTGGATCGTATTCCGCTGGATGTAAAAAACCTGGAATTAGTGAAGCAAGGCATGTTGGGTGTGACCTTACCCGGAGGGACTGCTGCCAGCATAGGTGCCGGGGCTCCTTATGCCATTGCCGCCAAGACAGGTACTGCCCAGGTGGTCGGTATCGCGCAGGGTCAAAAATATAACGAACACCTGATAGATGAGTATCACCGGGATCATGCCCTGTTTATTGCCTATGCTCCTGCTGATGCGCCCAAAATTGCATTGGCGGTGATCGTGGAGAACGGAGGGCACGGCGGCTCGGCGGCGGGGCCGATTGCCAGAAAAGTCATGGACTATTACCTGCTGGGTAAAGCTCCGGAACCAGAGGTACAGATGGAAGTCGCCCAGCCACAGGAGGTTGAACATGATTAAGCAAGCCCTGATAACGCTCAAGACGGCACTTGCTAGGCATATTGATAACACCTTGTTCGGCCTGCTGATGCTGGTTATTACTGTGGGATTGATAGTGATATACAGCGCATCGGGCCAGGACTTGGGACTGCTTGGCAGGCAAGTAGCCAACCTGCTGGTGGCGATGGCGTGCTTGCTACTGTTTGCCAATATTTCGCCGCAGCGATTGGAAGTTGTCGCGGTTCCTCTTTACGCGCTGGGCCTTGTTTTGCTGATAGGCGTGGCGTTGGTGGGTGACGTGCGTTACGGTGCCAGACGCTGGCTTAATCTGGGCGTTGCCAGTGTGCAACCCTCCGAAATCATGAAAATCGCCGTCCCCATGATGCTGGCCTGGTTCTTTGCGCGGCGCGAAGGACTACTGCGCTGGACGGATTATGTGTTGGCCGGGATATTACTGCTTGTGCCATTGGGGCTGATTGTAAAACAGCCGGATTTGGGTACTGCGATCTTGATTGGTGGGTCGGGATTTTTTGTGCTTTTTTTCGCCGGATTAAGTTGGCGTTTCATGATAGGTATGGGGTTAGCACTGGCCGCTGCCATCCCTATGGTCTGGCCACTACTACACGAATACCAGCGCAAGCGGGTGCTTACATTGCTGGATCCCACTACAGACCCATTAGGTGCCGGTTACCATACCATACAGGCCACGATTGCCTTGGGTTCCGGGGGATTGGCAGGCAAAGGCTGGCTGAATGGTACGCAATCACGTCTGGATTTTCTGCCGGAACGCCATACGGATTTCATTTTTGCTGTGTTTGGCGAAGAGTTTGGCTTGCTGGGGATCGTGTTGTTGCTGATACTTTTTTCCCTGATCATCGGGCGTGGCCTGGTGATTGCTGCAAATGCGCAAAGCATGTTTGGTCGTCTGCTGGCAGGTAGTATCACACTGACTTTTTTCAGCTACGCTTTTGTCAATATGGGCATGGTAGGCGGAGTTTTGCCCGTGGTGGGTGTGCCATTGCCGCTGGTGAGTTATGGCGGCACTTCACTGGTGACGCTGATGGTGGGTTTTGGCATATTAATGAGCATACAGACACATAAAAAACTGGTTTCTTCTTAAGGTTCAAGCGATGAAAAAACACGGTATACACTGGATTACTGTTACCGCTTTGGCTTTGGTACTCTCGGGCTGCGGAACCCTGGGGGGGCGTACTGGCGGAGCCCCGGTCATAGAACGTGGCGAAGCAGTGGAACCTCCCGAAACTACCACCAAGCAGCCGGTTAAACCGGGTAAAGCCAAACCGGCAGAAAGCTCCGGAAAGGGTGGTTATTACCTGGACGATGGACCGGGTGACAACCCTCCCGAGAATATTGACGCTATCCCCGATGCAGTGGTGAAAAACGAACCCCTTCGCGCCGCTAACAGCCGTCCCTACACTGCACTGGGCGAAACCTACACCCCGATGACGGAATGGCAGCCTTACCAGGCCGAAGGGATAGCTTCCTGGTATGGCAGACGTTACCACGGGCAAAAAACTGCCAGCGGTGAGCTCTATGACATGTACGGCATGACAGCGGCGCATACCATATTGCCTATTCCCAGTTATGTCAGGGTCACGAATCCAGAGAACGGGCGCTCAGTGGTGGTCAAGGTGAATGACCGCGGCCCGTTCAAGAAAGACCGGCTGATAGACCTCTCTTATGCCGCCGCCTATAAATTGCGCCTAGTTGGCAAAGGTAGCGGCAAGGTAGTGGTGGAATGGCTGGACCCGAGCAAGCCACAAGAAGTTACCAGTGCTCCGGCGAATACCAGGGTCGCTGCCAACGGTAGTTATGTGCAATTAGGTGCTTTCAAACAAAAGGAAAATGCGGATGCGCTACGCCAGCAACTGGAACAACAGGGCCTCACGCAGGGGGCGCCAGTGGAAAGCTGGTACAATGCCGACCTTTACCGCGTCCGCCTTGGACCTTACACCAGTCGTGATGAAGCTGAGCGCGCCGCGGAAAATATCCGGCAAACCATAGGCGTATCCGCCATTATCACCACACAATAAATCATGCGTTTTTTGACTTTTATTTTTGCATTATTTTTTTCGTTCAACTTGCTTGCGGATGACATTCCGCCGCCGCCGACTCTGGCTGCCAAGGCTTTTTTGCTTAAGGATTTCAACACTGGCAAGGTGCTGGCGCAGCAGGGTGGTGATGACCGCATTGAACCGGCTTCGCTGACCAAGCTGATGACGGCCTACCTGTCATTCAAGGCCATCAGGAATGGCCACCTTAAGCTGGATCAGGTACTGCCAGTGAGCACGAGGGCATGGAAGGCCGAAGGTTCGCGTATGTTCATACAGCCCGACACCCCGGTGACCGTGGATGAGTTGCTGCACGGCATGATCATTCAGTCCGGTAACGATGCCTGTATTGCGCTGGCCGAAGGTATTGCCGTGACGGAAGAAACCTTTGCTGACTTGATGAACAAGGAGGCTGCACGGCTGGGCATGAAAAACACGCATTTCATGAACGCGACCGGACTGCCTGATCCCAACCATTACACCACTGTCAACGATCTGTCGTTGCTGGCTGCCGCTATCATTCGCGACTTTCCAGGTGAGTACAAGCGACTGTATTCGCAGAAGGAATACACCTACAACAAGATTACCCAGCCCAACCGGAACCGTCTGTTGTGGGTGGATCCTAATGTAGATGGCATGAAAACAGGGCATACTGAAACTGCCGGTTATTGCCTGATTTCTTCTGCCAAACGCGGTGAAATGCGTCTGCTCTCGGTGCTGGTAGGCGCACCTTCCGACACTGCTCGCGCCACCGAAAGCCAGAAGCTGTTGAATTATGGCTTCCAGTTTTATGAAACGCGGGTTATCTACAAGCCCGGCCAAACTATCAGCCAGTTCAAGTTATGGAAAGGTGAAGACAAGACTGTTGTTGCAACCGTTCCGGCCGATGTGGCACTGGTCATTCCCAAGGGGCGTTACAAGGATATCAAGGCCACTGTCACCAGCCAGCAGCCACTGGTGGCCCCCCTCAGCAAAGGACAAGCGATAGGCTCCATCCAGTTCACTCTGGATGGCAAACCGCTCTATCAGCAAAATCTGGTCACTGCCAAGGAAATAGTAACCGCCGGGCTATTCCGCCGTCTGTGGGATGGTTTTCTGCTGATGTTCTAGAGGCACCAGATGTCACAGATTGTTTATCTGAACGGACAATTCCTGCCCATGGAGCAGGCCAGGGTGCCTGTGCTGGATCGCGGTTTTATTTTCGGCGATGGCGTGTATGAAGTCATTCCTGTTTATTCCCGTCATCCGCTTCGAGTGGATGAACACCTGCGCCGCTTGCAGCAAAGTCTGGACAGCATACGCCTGCAAAATCCGCACACCGCAGACGAATGGAAAGCACGCATCGTGGAACTGGTTGCGCGCAACAACAATGAAGACCAATCGGTTTACTTGCATATCACCCGTGGTGTTGCGCCACGCGACCACGCTTTCCCCAAAAACACCCCACCCACCGTATTCATGATGAGCAATCCGCTGGTGACCACCACCCGTGAACAATGTGAAGCGGGTATCAAGGTGATCAGTGCGCCGGATCCACGTTGGGAACATTGCGACATCAAGGCAATCGCCTTGTTGCCTAATGTGCTGATGCGGCAACTGGCAGTGGATATGGGTGCAGTGGAAACCGTGATGTTCCGTAATGGGGTGCTCACCGAAGGCGCGGCCAGCAATATTTTCGCGGTGGAAAAAGGCGTGATCCTGGCGCCGCCCAAAGACAATCATATGTTGCCCGGTATCACCTACGACCTGGTGCTGGAACTGGCCCAGGCCAACAGCATACCTGTTGAGGTCGGGCAGATTAGTGAAGCGCGGGTGCGTGCAGCGGATGAGTTGTGGTTGACCTCCTCCACCAAGGAAATCATGCCCATCATCCAGATGGATGGCCAGAATATCGGTAGCGGCCAGGCCGGTCCGATGTTCCGGCGCATGTATCAGCTTTATCAGGATTACAAAAACGAGGTGATGCGTCGTGGCTGATCAGGAAACCCTGCTCGAATTTCCCTGCGACTTCCCGCTCAAGATCATGGGTGCGTCCTCCACTGACTTTGCTGGTGTCATAGTGGAAGTGGTGCGCCGCCATGTGCCGGATTTTGACGCGGCCACAGTAGAAATGCGCGCCAGCAGCGGCGGCAAGTACGTCAGCCTGACTTGCACCGTCAACGCCACATCCAAGCAGCAGCTGGACGATCTGTATCGCGATCTGACCGCGCATCCGCTGGTTAAAGTGGTGCTGTGAAAGCTCCCCGGATCAAGCATCTGGGGCTTACCGATTACTCCGCCACTTGGCGTGCCATGCAGGTATTCACCCTGCACCGGAATGCCGATACCCCGGACGAAATCTGGGTGACCGAACATCCCCCCGTTTACACCCAAGGTTTGAACAAGAAAGATGCCAAACCACCGGCAAGGCAAGACATCCCGGTGGTGGAAACCGATCGTGGCGGCAAAATTACTTATCATGGCCCCGGCCAGCTGGTGATTTATCTGCTGCTCGACATGAAACGCGCCGGCTTAAATGTGCGCCAGTTGGTGAGCCATATGGAAAACGCCGTGATTAAGCTGTTGCAGGGATATGGGATAGCCGCCAACGCCGATCTCAAGGCGCCGGGTGTTTATGTGGGTGGTAAAAAAATAGCTAGCCTGGGCCTGCGCCTGAAAAACGGTTGTTGTTATCACGGACTGAGCCTGAATGTCGACATGGATTTGTCCCCATTTTCTGCTATTGATCCCTGTGGTTATCAAGGCATGGAGGTGACGCAGACGTGCGATTTGGGCATTCCCGACAGTCTGCAAATACTGGGTGAAAAGTTGCTCGACCATCTCGGTATTGCGTAAAAACTACGATCCGACCTGCAAGATAACGTGCAAGGCTATGTTTTACGTGGCAATTGTGGTTAAAATAGCCCCTATTCGTTCAAATTTTAAGGATTTACTGAAATGTCCAAGCAGTTCCGTATCGCGCCCAGCATTCTTTCTGCCAATTTTGCCAAGCTGGGTCAGGAGATTACCGATGTCATTGCCTCCGGCGCCGACATCATCCACTTCGACGTGATGGACAACCACTATGTCCCCAACCTGACCATAGGCCCGCTGGTATGTGAAGCGATCCGCCCGCTGACAACCGCCACCATAGACGTACACCTGATGGTCAAGCCGGTGGATCGCATCATTCCCGACTTCGCCAAAGCAGGTGCCAACATTATTACCTTCCACCCCGAAGGTTCTGAACACATTGATCGTAGCCTGTCGCTGATTCGCGACCAGGGTTGCAAATCTGGTCTGGTTTTCAACCCAGCCACCCCGCTGGATTATATGGATCATGTCATGGACAAGATTGACATGGTGCTGCTGATGTCGGTGAACCCCGGTTTTGGTGGCCAGAAGTTTATTCCGCAGGCGCTGGAAAAACTCAAACAGGCACGCGCCAAGATTGATGCCTATACCGCCAAGACCGGCCGTGAAATCTGGCTGGAAATTGATGGTGGTGTGAATACCGCCAATATTGTGGATATTGCCCGTGCCGGTGCTGACACATTTGTGGCCGGTTCGGCGCTGTTTGGCGCTGGCAAGGATACTGATCCTAACCGTTATGATTCCATTGTCGCAGCCCTTCGTGCAGAATTGGCGAAGGTATAACGTTAACTATAAAGAAAGGCCAGAACCATGCGCGCACTATTTGTTGTTTTTGCAACCCTGATGCTGGTTGGTTGCGACAAGATTCAAGGCTTGATTGATACACGGGCGGCGGATGCCAAAGCGATTGGCTACTCTTGTCGCATGGCACAAAAACTGCCCAATGCGTGCATGGCGGAAAATCCCAAGCAGCCACAATCTTACATCCTGGCTGGTTGGCAAAAGGCCGATCAGGAAATCAAGGAAGGCCTTGCTGATCCCGAGATGAAGAACGAAATGCCGGCAGCAGCGGAAGAAGAGGACACCAAAGAAGACGCTGAATAAGCCCTTTGAATATGCATTATGAATAGCAAGATACCGCTTCCTGTTGCGGTGGAAGCGGTAGTCATAGACCTCGACGGCACCCTTCTTAATACCGCCCCTGACCTCGCTGAAGCCGCCAATCGCATGCTGGAGGAAATGCGGCTTCCTCCCATCGCCGAAGACCTGATCAAGACTTTCATCGGCAATGGCGTATCCCGCCTTATCAAACGCGTGCTTACCCGTACCATGGATGGTGAGCCTGATGTCGCGCTGTTTGCCCAGGCCCAGCCCATATACGAAAAGCATTATAGTGAAGTGGTTAGTCTCAACAGCCGCCCCTTCCCAGGTGTGGTGGAAGGGTTGGAAGCGATGAAAGCCGCTGGTTATCGCATGGCTTGTATTACCAACAAGGCGGCCAAATTCACCATCCCACTGCTTAAGGACACAGGCTTGCATGGCTATTTCGAGATCATCCTGTCTGGTGACACCCTGCCCAAGCGCAAGCCGGATCCTCTTCCTTTGCTGCATGCCTGTGAAAAGTTCGGTATCCGTCCGGATAAAATGCTGCTGATTGGTGATTCCCTCAATGATACCCAGGCCGCCCGTGCTGCCGGGTGTCATGTGTTTTGCGTACCGTACGGCTATAATCGCGGCGGAGATGTGCGCGATCTGGATTTGGACGCAGTGGTTGATAGCTTGCTGCAAGCTTCTACAATGATGACGAGAGCATGATGAAACAGCCTCTGGAAAATCTGAAACACTGGCGATGGTGGCGCTGAGTTTTTAGCACCAACCCGCTGACTAACCCGTTTCAAGGATTTTCCAAAATGTTGCAATCCATTAGCCAACAAGAATTTGAAGCCCTGGCCCAACAGGGCTATAACCGTATCCCGCTGGTGGCGGAAACTTTTGCCGACCTCGACACCCCGCTTTCTCTTTACCTCAAGCTGGCTAACTTGCCCTATTCCTACCTGCTGGAATCAGTGCAGGGCGGTGAACGTTTTGGCCGCTATTCTTTCATTGGTTTGCCTGCCCGTACTCGCGTAGTGGCGCGTGGCCGCAACGTGGAAGTGATCATCGATGACCGCGTGGTGGAAAGTGTGGCGGATACCAACCCGCTCGATTTTGTGAAGCAGTACCAGTCGCGCTTCAAGGTCGCCCCGCTGAATGGCCTGCCGCGTTTTACCGGTGGACTGGCCGGGTACTTTGGATATGACACGGTACGTTACATCGAACCACGCCTGGGCAAAACACAGAAACCAGATGTGCTCGGTACGCCTGACGTCCTGCTGCTGCTGACCGAAGAACTGGCAGTGGTGGATAACCTCTCCGGGCGGCTGACTTTTGTGGTGTATGCCGACCCCGCACAACCGCGTGCCTATGCCTCGGCTCAAGCCAGGCTGCGTCAGTTGATTCATGCCTTGCGCCAACCTGCGGCCATTCCTGAAGCGCCGACCATGCAGCCGCAAACCGCCACTTCGGAGTTCGGCGAAGCCGGTTTCAAAGCTGCGGTGGAAAAAGCCAAGCAATACATTTTTGATGGCGACATCATGCAGGTGGTGCTGGCACAGCGCATGTCGCAGCCTTTTGCCGCTTCACCGCTGTCGCTCTATCGCGCCCTGCGCAGCCTTAATCCCTCGCCCTACATGTTTTATTACGACATGGATGACCACCACGTGGTGGGCGCCTCACCGGAAATCCTGGTGCGGCTGGAGGATGATGTGGTGACGTCCCGACCCATTGCCGGTACCCGCCCGCGCGGCAAGACCCGTGAGCAGGATATCCAGCTTGCCGAAGAATTGCTGGTCGATCCCAAGGAATGTGCCGAACACGTCATGCTGATTGACCTGGGCCGCAATGACGTGGGTCGCGTAGCGGTGGAAGGCAGTGTGACGCTGACCGACAAGATGATTATCGAGCGCTATTCTCACGTCATGCACATTGTTTCCAATGTAGAAGGCAAGCTGAAGCCCGGGTTGGATGCGATAGACGTGCTCAAGGCTACTTTCCCTGCCGGGACGGTTTCTGGTGCCGCCAAGGTGCGCGCGATGGAGATTATCGATGAACTGGAACCTACAAAGCGCGGCATTTATGCCGGGGCGGTGGGTTATCTGGGCTTTAATGGCGATATGGATTTGGCCATCGCCATCCGTACTGCTGTGATCAAGGATGGTACGCTTTATGTACAAGCCGGTGCAGGTATTGTCGCCGACTCCGTACCCGACAGCGAATGGATGGAAACCCAGAATAAAGCGCGAGCAGTGCTACGTGCCGCGGAGTTGGTGCTGGGGGGGTTGGACGACCAGGTGCACCGCTAGTTGGGTTTGGAAGCGAATTGTAAGTAACGTGCCTGCGAGCCCGTGACCATCACACCACGCTGCTCTAGCAGCATGATGCAGCGTAATGCGAGATCAAACGAGCCGTAGCAATAATGTGCTATCAGTGCCAGTCGTTTAAGCTGTTCGTCATCCATCAACTCCGGCCGCGTGAAATCCTTTACGTATACCAGATCGGCTTCAAGCAACTGGCGCAGTGGTTGACGTGGATTGTTGTTAATGATGCAAGGGGCAATTGGACATTGCTTCACTGCTGCAAAACAATGAGGAATGAATCCTTGCTGGCGTAGCTCGGTGTCAATATCTCCCAGGCTGGGTTGATTCTGGTAAAGATTCACAAAAGAAACTTCTGTTTGGATGGCAACAGCCTGAGACAGTTTGTTGCGACCGTTTTGGAAAACAGCCAGCTCACTCCCTTGTACATCAATTTTCAGGAAATCCAGGTCTGAAATTTCGCTGACATCATCCAGTTTATAAGTCGTAAAAGGGATACGTTCCACAACCATGGCGGTTTCCTTAAGCACGGCAAACACCTCCAGCGCTTTGGCATCAGGCTCATACAGGCTACTCATACCGGAAGCACTGCAAATATTTAATGTCTGTGGTTTACCATCGCCAATGGCATAAGGCAGAAAACGTTCATTAGCATGGCTTCTAGCTTCCAGTTCTGCAAAAGCATGGGCTTGAGGCTCAAAACCGGTAACTCGGCATAAATTGACATCTAGCAGGGCTTTATACGGGGGATCGCCATCAACCGGATTGGCACCTATGTCTGCAACTTCGATCAGGCGGGTTGGTTGAAGCAGGTCTGATAAGGGCGTGGACATGGGTAGGGGTGGTTACCAAAGAGTATTGTAATCAGGCTAACATCTGTGCCATCAGTATTTCTGCACTGGCTGGGGCCATGGTTACGCCATACCTGAAATGTCCTGTGTTGAGCCAAAGGTTATGTAGTTGCGGGTGGCGGCCGATGGTGGGTATATTGTCCGGTGAGCCGGGGCGCAGGCCGCTCCAGTGCTTGATGGGAGCCATATTGGCCAACTGAGGGAGTAGTTTCGCTGCTTTGCGGTGCAATTCCTGTGCGACTTGCTGGGTGGTGGATTTATCGAAACCAGCGTCTTCCACCGTGCTACCCGCCAGGATCAGGCCATCGCGGCGTGGAATCAGGTAAAAATCATCGCTGTAAAGTATTTCTTTCAGCGTGCCCGGCGCAGTTTGGAACAACAGCATTTGACCGCGCATGGGTTTGTGTCCGTCCAGTGTGGAGTTTTCGCCCAGCAGCAGATGGCTCCATGCGCCCGCGCAAAGCACGTACTCACTGGCGTGTAATTCGCCGTCATCGGTGTAAACCCCGGTGATGGTGTTCTGGTCTTTTTCCCAGCTGCCGACTGCGCAATTGTCGCGTATTTCCACTCCGGCCAGCTCCAGCGCTTTTTTGAGTGCCTGCATCAGCCTGGGATTACGTGCCTGACCAACGGTGGGCAGCCACAGTTTCTGGCCATGTACTTCATGCGGGAAATTGTGCGCGGTACACCATGCCAATACCTTGAGCCAGTTGAATGGGGGCAGCACCCACATGCCGCTTTGGGTATATTCAGGGTCTATGCCGGTGGTCTGGTGCAGTTCTTCGCATAGCGTGGGGTAGGCAGCTGCGCCCGTAAGTGCGAGCTCATTCACCGCATTGCTGTAATTCCAAGGCAGCAGGGGGAACAGGATGCCGCCGCCCGCCCAGGAGGATTCCGCGCCGACTTCGCCTTTATCCAGGAGCGTGACTTGCCACCCCTGTTGAGCCAGCTTGAGTGCGGTGAGGCAACCCACAGCCCCCGCGCCGATAATGATGACATCCTTGCTCATTTGCCGGTCAGCAGGAATTTTTCTGCATCCGCCAAGTGGTCGGGAGTACCTTGCAGCAGCACCATGTCCCCTTCCTGCAGGATCAGGGTGGGGTGAGGGTCTATGCCTTTCTCGCCGGCGCGGCGTATGGACTTGGCCTCGACCAGGAAAGTGTCCAGCCGCAAATCCAGAAGGCGCAGGCCACAGGCAAAGGCTGAGGCAGGCAGGGCAACCGAGTGCAGGCGCAACTGGTCTTCATCCCGCGCATCGAGGTCGTAATCGGAAAGGCCGTGGAAGAAGCCGCGGAACAGTTTGTAGCGTTCTTCTCGGAAGTGGCGGATGCGCTTGACCACACGCGACAACGGCACACCCAGCAACACCAGGGCATGGGAGGCGAGCATCAGGCTGCCTTCAAGCACTTCCGGCACGACTTCGGCAGCACCAGCCTCGACAAACTTTTCCATGTTGCTGTCATCCACCGTGCGCACGATCACCGGCACCTGCGGCCAGTGTTCCTGGACCACATGCAGCACTTTCATGGCGGAGGGGTTGTCGGCATAACTGATGACCAGCGCCTTGGCACGGTCAATCCCCGCCGCCTTGAGCACCACGCGCCGCCCGGCATCGCCATACACCACGTTTTCACCTGCGCCGCCCGCCTCGCGCACCCGCTCCTGGTCAATATCCAGGGCAATGAAGGGGATGCTTTCCTGGCTGAGGAAGCGGCTCAAATACTGCCCGCTACGGCCATAACCGCAAATGATCACATGGTCGTGTAACTGGCTGGCAAGGTGTTCGATGCCCTGCACCCAGCGCTCGCGCCGCTGGACATAGCTGGAAGAAAGCGCGCTGGCGATCTTGCCGTTGTACTGGATGAGAAAAGGGGCAATCACCATGGAGAGCAGCGAGGCAGCCAGCACAATTTGCAGGTTTTGCCCCGATAGCAGGCCATGTTCCGCCCCTTGGGCCAGCAACACAAAACTGAATTCTCCGGCTTGTGCCAGGGTGAGACCGGTGCGGATGGAAACACCGGTTTCGTGGCGGAAACCGCGCGCCAACTGGGTGATGAGCACGGTTTTTAATGCAATGAACACTACCACCAGCACAGCTACCCAACAGATGTTATCTGCCAGGGCATGGAAGTCGAGCATCATGCCCACGGTGATGAAGAACAGCCCCAGCAGGATGTCGCGGAATGGCGCGATGTCCGATTCCACCTGGTAGCGGTAGCGCGTTTCGGAAATCAGCATGCCGGCTACAAATGCGCCCAGTGCGTAGGACAAGCCGGCCTGTTTGGTCACAAAGGCCAGCAGCAAGGTGACCATCAGCACATTCAGCACGAACAGTTCGCGTGACTGCTGTCGCGATACCAGGTTGAACCAGGGATTGATGATTTTTTTGCCAAACACCAGTAATACCGCCAGCACAAAAGCGGCGTTGATGGCGGAAAGCCCGAGGGTGCGCGTGAGATCTCCTCCGGGGGCTGCCAAGGCGGGTATCAGGATCAGCAGGGGCACCACGGCAAGGTCCTGGAACAGCAGCACGCCAATCGACAAGCGGCCGTGGCGTGAGTTGATTTCAACGCGCTCCACCAGCATCTTGGAAACAATGGCGGTGGATGACATTGCTAGCGCCCCGGCGATGACCAGGCCAGTGCGCCACTCCATGCCGAACAAGGCTGTCGCTCCCATGACCAGCGCCATGGTCAGCACAACCTGTGAGCCACCCAGCCCCAGCACAGCACGGCGCATGGCATAAAGCTGCGGCAGGCTGAATTCCAGCCCGATGCTGAACATGAGGAACACAATGCCGAATTCGGCCAGCGCGCTGA
>WBZT01000162.1_pt1 | contig 56016 bp, 54 predicted proteins | sample 5204241 | NCBI WGS metagenome assembly WBZT01 (sample SAMN12344358, study PRJNA552823) | activated sludge metagenome | biome: Activated sludge suspended growth; feature: Nitrification reactor; material: Wastewater; isolation source: activated sludge from nitrification reactor of wastewater... | reverse complement strand
TGGGGTGGCGGCCAGCGGTGCGGTGACCCCCGGAGCGGTATCTCCCCCGAGGGCCAGATACTCGAGTACTTCCCGAGCACGGAACAGAGGATAGCTCCTTCTGGGTAAATAATCACACGGGGCTGAATAGATAGTGCAATAATCGTTATGATCCCATTGTCATGACGTCGAAAGTGCAGTTAATGTCGATACAGTTTGGCCGTTCGCCCGACGCGAACCAGAATAGCTGGACAAGGATTCGGAAATATTGTGCCCACAGCCAGACAAAAAATACCTTTAACTTATTGATTAAAAAGGAATGTGAAAGGCTGAGTGACAAAGATGGGCTAGGGCCCATAAGTGCCTGGGCCCAGCTTCGACCAATGGCCAACCCCTTGCCGAGAGACTCGATCACCGCCATGAAAGACCGTGATTACACCCCGTTGGATCGATTCCTGATGGGACTGGACCAAGGGGTGCGCACCCTCTTCGGGCCGCCTCTGGCCACAGAGCGCCCCAGTCCGGCCGCCGCTCTTCCGGATCCCGAACTGGGCGAGCGGGAACGGCGCCACGTGGCGCGACTGATGCGCATCAATCACACGGGGGAGGTCTGCGCCCAGGGCCTCTATCAGGGCCAGGCCCTCACCGCCCGCCTGGCGGCGACCCGCGCCAGCATGGCCCGCTCGGCCCAGGAGGAAAACGATCACCTGGACTGGTGCGAGCACCGCATCAAGGAACTGGGGGACCGCAAAAGCCTGCTCAATCCCCTCTGGTATGCCAGTTCCCTGGCTATCGGCGCCGCCGCCGGTCTGGCGGGGGACAAGTGGAGCCTGGGCTTCGTGGTGGAGACGGAACGGCAGGTGGAGAACCATCTCGACGGGCACCTGGCGGAGGTGCCGACCGCCGATCTCAAGACCCGGGCCATCCTGGAGCGGATGAAGGCGGACGAAATCCACCATGCCGAACTGGCCCAGGCCGCTGGCGGCGTCGAGTTGCCGGTCCCGGTAAAGCTCGCCATGAAGCTAACGGCCAAGGTCATGACCGGAACAGTTTACTGGATTTGACAGGGCCGGCCCGGGGCCAGCGGGGCGATTCCCGGCCCGTCGAACCGGGAGCGGCGGCACCGCCTGCCAGGGGGCCAGGCATGGCGCTCAGGCCGCGCGGATTTCGAAGTCGTGAGTAATTTGGGCGGTAGCCCCCAGCATGATGGAGGCGGAACAATATTTCTCGGCGCTCAGGACGATGGCCCGCTCGACATGTTTCTGGCTCAGATTCCTGCCGGTCAGGACGAAGTGGACATGGATGCGCGTGAAGACCTTGGGATCCTCCTCGGCCCGCTGGGCATCCACTTCCACCTCGCAGCCGGTCACCTCCTGACGGGCCTTGCGCAGAATGGAGAGGACATCGAATTCGGTGCAGCCCCCCATGCCGAGCAGGAGCAACTCCATGGGCCTGGGGCCCAGGTTGCGGCCACCATGATCCGGCGGACCATCCATGACCAGGGCATGGCCGCTGGGTGATTCCCCGACCATGGTCACCCCATCCAGCCATTTAACGCGTGCTTTCATGTCAGCCTCTTAGAATTATCTTTCTGATTCAACAAGATAAAAATTCAAGGATGCCAAGCATCCTGGCCCCGTCAGGGCCCCGCGAACAAGCGCCGCAATTCCACCCCGGGGTCTTCCGCACGCATAAAGGCCTCACCGACCAGGAAGGCATGGACCCCCTGGGCTCGCATCCTGGCCACGTCGGCACAGTGGAGAATGCCGCTTTCGGTGACCAGGAGCCGTCCGGGCGGGATGGCGTCAATCAGGGCCAGGGTGGTATCCAGGCTGACCTGGAAGCTGCGCAGGTCCCGATTGTTGATGCCGATCAGCCGCCCGGGCAGGGCCAGGGCCCGTTCCAACTCAGCGCGGTCGTGAACCTCGATCAAGACATCCAAGCCAAGGTCCAGCGCCAGGGCATTCAGGTCCCGCATCCGGTTATCGGTCAGGCAGGCGGCGATCAGCAAGATACAATCTGCCCCCAGAACCCGGGCCTCCAGGACCTGGTAGCTGTCCAGAATGAAGTCCTTACGGATGACCGGCAGGTCGCAGGCGGCGCGCGCCTCCTGTAGGTCATCGTCACACCCCTGGAAAAAATCCACATCGGTGAGGACGGACAGGCAAGCCGCCCCACCCCGCTCATAGCTCAGGGCAATCTGGGCGGGATGGAAATCAGCCCGCAGCACGCCCTTGCTTGGGGACGCCTTCTTGATCTCGGCAATCACCGCGGGCTGCCGACTGGCAACCTTGGCCGCCAGGGCGTCGGCAAAGCCACGGGTTGGGGAGGCGCCAGGCAGCTTTGCCTCCAAGGCCCGCAGGGGCTGGAGCAGGCGTCGCTGGGCCACCTCCAGCCTCTTGCGATCCATGATCTTCTTGAGGATGTCGGGGATCTCGGCCATGGCGTTGGCGGCCACCTGTGACTTAGGCAAAGCTTTGGGTCAGGGCCACCAGCCGCTCGAAGCGGTGGCGGGCCTCGCCGCTGTCGATGGCCGCCCCCGCCCAGCGCACCCCTTCCGCCAGGCTAGGGGTAACTCCGGAGACATAGATGGCCGCCCCGGCGTTGAGGAGCACGATATCCCGGGCCGGGCCAGGTTGGCCATCCAGAACGGCCTTGAGCATCATCAGGCTATCGGCGGGACCGGTCACCCGGATAGCGTCCAGGTTAGCGCGTGCCAGACCATAGTCCTCGGGACGCAGGGTGAAACGAAGAATCTCCCCATCCCTGAGTTCGGCTACCTCGGTGTTGTCGCCAATACTGATCTCGTCAAGACCATCGCGGGAATGAACGACCATGACATGATGGCTGCCCAGGCGTTGCAGGACCTCCGCCAGGGGAATCAGCAACTCCTCGCTGAAGACGCCGAGGACCTGGTTGGGCACACCCGCGGGATTGGTCAGGGGCCCCAGGATGTTGAAGAGGGTCCGCACCCCCAATTCCCGGCGCGGGGTAATGGCGTGCTTCATAGCACCATGATGCCCTGGGGCAAACATGAAGCCAACCCCGTGCTCACGAACGCATTGGGCGACCTGGGCAGGGGTCAGGTCCAACCTGACGCCCGCCGCCTCCAGGACGTCAGCGCTACCAGAGCGGCTGGAGACCGAGCGGTTTCCATGCTTGGCCACGTGACAGCCCGCCGCGGCCGCCACAAACATACTGGCCGTGGAGACGTTGAAGGTGCCCGAGTGATCGCCGCCCGTGCCAACGATATCCACGGACCCGGCCAGGCTGACGGGGCCCTGGCGCGGCTTCTCCAGATCCGGGGTGCCATCGACAATGTCCACCGCATCCTCGAGGTCATGCAGGTCCACCGGCGTCGCCAATTCACGCATGACCGCTGCGGCGGCGGCGATTTCGGTGACCGTCTCACCCTTCATGCGCAGAGCCACCAGGAGGCCGGCAATCTGCGCCGGTGTCGCCCCGCCCGACATGATGAGTCGCATGACAGCGGTCATCTCGGGGTGGGTCAGGTCATGGCGCTCGATGACCTTGGCGATCGCCTGTTTGATATCCACGGCTGAAATCCTCTAAATAAGGTTGTCGCTAGCGGTCGCCACGCGCCTTCACGGGCCGACTTGGCAGGCTTAAATCGAAGACCAGGGAGCCCGGGGTAGCAAGGCGCCTGCCCGGATTATCGATCTTCGAGAAAATTGCGCAGCAGTTCATGGCCCTGCCGCGTCAAAATGGATTCCGGATGGAACTGCACGCCCTGCACTGGAAGTTCGCGATGGCGCAATCCCATGATCTCGTCACGCTCACCCTCCGGGGTGCGGGTCCAGGCTGTCACCTCCAGGCAAGCCGGCAAGGTCGCGGCCTCCACCACCAGGGAATGATAGCGCGTTGCCTGGAAGGGCCGGTCAAGGCCGGAAAAGACGCCCATATCAGCATGATATATGGGGGAGGTCTTTCCGTGCATGACCTGGCGCGACTTGACAACCCGGCCCCCAAAGGCATGGCCTATGGACTGATGCCCCAGGCAGACACCCAGGATGGGCACCCGACCGGCGAACTCGCGGATCAGGGGCACCGAAATGCCTGCCTCCATGGGCGTGCAAGGCCCCGGAGAGACTACGATGCGTTCCGGTCCCAAGGCCGCCACACCCGCCAGGTCGATCTCGTCGTTACGATAAACCCGTACCTCGACACCCAGCTCCCCAAGATACTGGACCAGGTTGTAGGTAAAGGAATCGTAGTTGTCGATCATCAGCAGCATGAAGCGTGTATCCTATTGATTACAATATAACGTTCTTTTGGTCAAGCCTTAGGTATCCCCAGGGCGCCCCCGGGTTGATCGCGTACCGATGTCGCGAAGTCACTCCAGCAGCCTTGAGGGACATTCTCTCGCAGTTTTGGTACTCAAGGAACCTCAATGATGCCGGTAGAGATACCCTGCCCCAGGTTCGCGCCAGTTGATTTCCGTAAATCCCCGGGGTCATGATAGCTCCATCGTGACGGCCGGACCTTTGGAGTCCAGCAGCATGGCCTTAGTTGGCCAATCATACAGGGGCGAATATTGATGACCGAGTTGGTTCAGGAGATGCTGGCCTGGATTGCGGCTAATCCCCATTGGGCCTATCTGATCATCTTCCTGGTGGCCATGACCGAATCACTGGCATTGATCGGCATGCTGGTCCCCGGGGCGGTGATGATGGTCGGCGCCGGACCGCCGATCGCCGCCGGGGTGCTGAGTTTCTGGCCGGTGATGGCCTGGGCCGTGGGTGGGGCCATCGTGGGTGACGGCCTCAGCTATTGGCTTGGACATCATTACCGGGAACGGCTGCGCCTGATCTGGCCCTTTTCCCGCTACCCGGATAGTCTGTCCCGGGGTGAACGCTTCTTCGAGCAGTACGGCGGTAAGAGCGTGGCCTTCGGCCGCTTCGTGGGACCGGTGCGGGCGGTGATCCCCGTGGTAGCAGGCATGATGGGCATGGACCCCAAGCGCTTCCTGGCCGCCAACGTGCTCTCCGCCGTCGCCTGGGCACCAGCCTATATCCTGCCCGGCATCGTTCTGGGCGCCTCACTGGAACTAGCGGCAGAGGCCACAGCACGGCTGGGAATCCTGGCCCTGGCCCTGATCCTGACGCTCTGGTTCATCTTCTGGGGTGTGCGTCGCCTCTTTATTTTCTATAGCCCCCGGGCCGGGCGATGGGTTCAGGCCCTGTTGAACTGGGCGGACGTCCATCCCCGCCTCGGCGAGATCGCCCGGGCCCTGGCTGACCCCCATCACCCTGATGCCCGCGCCCTGGCCAGTCTGGCCGGGCTTCTGCTCATGGGGGCTCTGGCCTTCGCATTCATGATGGGCCTGGCCATTGCCGAGGCCCCTGACCTGCGCCTCAACCAGATGGTGCTGAACCTGGCGCTGAGCCTGCATACGCCTGGCGCCAATCACCTCATGGCCGCCGCCAGCCGTCTGGGAGACCTGACGGTGATCCTGCCCCTCGGGGCCGCCGTCCTGATCTGGCTTTTGGCCCAGGGCCACAGGCGCCAGGCCGGCTACTGGATCGCCGCCCTCGCCTTCGGCCTCCTGGCCGCGCCCCTACTCAAGTGGTTGCTCCAGGTACCGCGCCCGGTTATCGGTCTTGAAGGGCTCTCGCCCTGGTCCTTTCCGAGCAGCCACATGCTCCGCGTTACCGTCACCTACGGCTTTCTCGCCGTCTGTCTGGCCGGGGCGGGCGCCATGCCCCAGGCGTGGCGCTGGCTCCCCTACGCCCTTGCAGCCATGCTGGCAACGGCGGTGGGTATCGCGCGTCTTTATTTGGGTGCCCACTGGCTCACAGATGTCCTCGGCGGCCTGGCCCTGGGCCTCGCCTGGGTCGCCGCTCTAGGGCTTTCCTTTCGCCGCCACACCCGGCCAGCACCCTCCTGGCATGGACTGGCCGCCCTGTCCAGTGCCGCCCTTATCTTAGCCTATGGCGTTGCCAGCCTGAGTTTTCATGCCTCCGACCTGGCTCTCTATCAGCCCAAGCGGGAAATCATCGCCCTCTCCGAGGCCCAGTGGCGGGCCCAGGACTGGCTTGAATTACCTCAGTGGCGCGAGGACATTAGAGGTACCAATGGCGAGCCCATGAACCTGCAATATGCCGGTGATCCCCAGGTCCTTACCAGGGCGCTGGTGGCCCAGGGTTGGCAAGCCGCCGAAACCCTGTCCTTCGAGAATTCCCTGCGGCTCCTTTCACCCTCCTTGCCTCTGATGGAACTGCCCCTCATACCTCATGTCCATGACGGCCATTACGAGGACCTGGGCCTGGTCAAGCCGGAGGGCGAAGACCGCCGCCTGGTGCTGAGGCTCTGGGCCACACCCTATCTCATCGACGACCGCCATCCCCTCTGGATCGGGAATGTCACTTCCCAACAGAAGCGCTTGATCCTCAACCTGCTGGCCATGCCCGCGACCGAGAAGGACACTGCCACGGCCTTGCGCGCCGCCACGCCAGACTTCGCGACATTGAACCCAGAACGACCCGCGGGGGATGGCCCCTGGCTGTTGGAAGGGATGGACTGAGGCGAGCCCTCGGCAGGAGAGCGGACCACGCGCGCGACCGGGGCCAGGGTCGCCCTCCCTTACCGGGGAGGAGCCTCCTCTTCCTTGGCCGCCCAGAGCCGCAACCTGAGCCCGGGCTCGGTGCTCAGGCCGGCGGTGGCGGAGGCGATGCGACCCTCGGGGTCGATTACGAAGCTCGCTGGCACCCCGCCCACGCCCCAGCGGCGGGCGATGGACCCATCGGGATCTGGCACCACGGGGAAATCCAGGTCCGCCGCCTGGAGGTAGGACAAAATCTCGCCCGCCGCCCCGGATTGCAGGGCGACGGTGAGCACCCGATGATCACGGGCTATGGCATCGACGAAGCCGTCCATGGCGCGACAAACCGGACACCAACTCGCCCAAAAGTGCACCAGGACCGGCTCGCCCCGTAAGTTCCGCAGATCCACCCGGGCCCCGGTCGTATCCAGGCCAACGAGCAGCGGCGCCTCCCCCTTGGCCAGGGGCCTGGCCTGCCACCACTGCACTCCGCCCAGGACCAAGAAAACCAGGCCGATCTTGACCAGCCAACGCCACCACCACGAGGGACTTGGGGATCTGGGCCTGGATTGGCCTGGTTCAGTGGCCGGCATCAAGGGCCGTCAACAGACGCTCATGGATGCCCTGGAAGCCGCCATTGCTCATGACCAGCACCTGGTCCCCGGCTCGGCCTTGGTGGGCAATCGCGGTGACGATGTCCTCAATCTTCGAGTAAATCGCCGCCCGTGTCCCCAGGGGGGCGAAGACGGGGCCGGCGTCCCAACCGAGATCGGGCGGGGCGAAGACAAAAACCTGGTCCGCAGCCTCCAATGAGGCGGCCAGGGTGGCGTTATGAGCGCCTAGGCGCATGGTGTTGGAGCGTGGTTCCAAGACGGCAAGGATGCGCCCCCCCACACGCCCCTCCTCGGCATGGCGGCGCAGGCCCTCCAGGGTGGTGGCGATGGCGGTGGGGTGATGGGCAAAGTCGTCATAGACCGGGATACCCCGGGACATGCCGCGCAGTTCCATACGGCGCTTGACGCCCTGGAAGCGATTCAGGGCCTCAAGCCCTTGCTCTAGGGGCACCCCGGCATGGCGGGCGGCTGCGAGGACAGCCAGGGCATTGGCGACATTGTGATGGCCCGTCTGACTCCAACTAACCTCGCCCCTATCCCGACCTTGGTGATGCACCCTGAAACGGGACCCATCCAATGCCAGCAAGGTCGCCGACCAGTCGCCGCCCTCCCCCACGGCCTCCCGGGCTGTCCAGCAGCCCATAGCCAGAACCTGATCCAGGGCCGTTGCCCCCTGAGGGTGGATGATGAGACCGCTGCCCGGCACGATGCGGACCAGGTGGTGGAACTGGCGCTGGATCATGGCCAGGTCGTCGAAAATGTCGGCGTGATCGAATTCCAGATTGTTGAGGATCAGGGTCCGGGGCAGGTAGTGGACGAACTTGGAGCGCTTGTCAAAAAAGGCGGTGTCGTACTCGTCGGCCTCCACCACGAAGAAGGGGGCCGCACCGATGCGGGCGGAGAGGCCGAAATCCCGGGGCACGCCGCCGATGAGAAAGCCGGGGTTGAGCCCGGCGTATTCCAGAACCCATGCCAACATGCTCGAGGCCGTGGTCTTGCCGTGAGTCCCGGCCACCGCCAGGACCCACCGGTCCTGCAGCAGATTAACCTTGAGCCATTCTGGCCCCGAGACATAGGGTAGGCCCTGGTCGAGCATATACTCGACCACCGGCAGACCGCGCTTCATGGCATTCCCCACCACTACCAGGTCCGGGGCCGGGTCGAGATGGCTGGCGGCATAGCCGTCCATCAGACCTATGCCAGCCGCCTCCAGCTGGTTACTCATGGGGGGATAGACGTTGGCATCGGAACCCGTGACGCGATGACCGAGGGCGCGCGCCAAGAGGGCGATGCCGCCCATGAAGGTGCCGCAGATACCAAGGATGTGCAGATGCATATCAGGGTCCCGGAAAGAGCCCGTTGACGAGGGCCGAGGCTAGAAGATTGTAGGCCACTGCGATCAGGAGGCCCTGACCGAGGCGCAGATCGAAGCCGTGACGCAGGATATGTCCCGTCACCAACAGGCTCCAGAAAAGCAGGACGAGGAGCGGCAAGCCCGCCAGCGAGGTCTCCCCCCGGGACTCGGCGCCCGCCACCAGGCCCAGAGGGACCAGAGCTAGGAGACCCAGCAGGGCTCCGGCGCCAAAGAGAGCCGTGGCGAGCTGAAAAAACCGGGGTCGGCGATCCATGACCCGCAGGGCCAGTGCCAGCAGTCCCAAGGTCAGGAGGGCATCCGCCAGCCCCTGGCCAACAGCGACCGCGGCCGTAAGACCCGCCGCCAGGCCGACCAGCACGGCGGAGACCAGATGGACCACCAAGGCCAGACCCAGCAAGGCGCTGGAGCCTGGCAAGTCCTGGGGGCCTCGGCGCAGCAGGCAGAGTTCCACAAAAAACCGGATCAGGATGCTCATGTCGCAGGTCTCCACCGACAGGTCAAGGCCGGCTCCTCGTCCCTAAGATCAGGATCAGGGCCAGTCCCAACATGGCCCAGGCCAGACCGATGGCCAGACCATTGCCCACGCGAGCGAAGGGCGTCAACCCGGCGCGGGGCTGAATCTCGGCGCTAAAGAAGCCACGCTCGAAGGTAGGAACCCGGCCCTGGATCTGACCCCGGTGATCGATGATGGCGGAAATGCCGGTGTTGGTGGCGCGAAGCAAGTTGCGGCCATTCTCCAGGGCCCGCATGCGGGCGATGCCCAGGTGCTGATGAGGGGCCAGGGAATCGCCAAACCAGGCGTCGTTACTGACATTGATCAGGTAGGCCGCCTCTGGCAGGGCCTGGACTACCTCGGCAGCAAAGGCATCCTCATAGCAGATGGAGACCCCGACGCGATGTGGACCGACTTGGAGCAGGGGCCGCTCGGCCATGCCAGAACTGAAGTCAGACATGGGGACCTCGAAGGCCCGGGCTAGGGGCCCCAAAAGCGAGCGCAGCGGCATGAACTCGCCGAAGGGAACCAGGTGGCGTTTCTTGTAGAGATCCTCATCGCCTTTGCCGAGGCTGATGAGGCTGTTGAAATAGGTATGCTGCTCGTAATCCAGCACCGGCAGGCCAATGACGAGTTGGGCTCCCTCCTCTCGTGCCTCCTGGGAAAGGGGCTCCAGAAGGGGCTTGCGCACCCGATCGAGAAACTCCGGGATGGCCGTCTCCGGCAAGACGATGACATCGTTGCCGAAGGCCTCGCGGGTCAGTTCCACATAGGCGCGCAGGGTGGGGAAGAGAGACTCCTGGTTCCATTTGAGGGACTGGGGAATGTTCGCCTGGAGCACGGCGGCGCGGATAGGCTCGCCCTCGGGTTGGGTCCACTCCAGGCGCGTCAAACCCAGCCCGGCGAGCCAGATTAGGGTGAGCGCGAAGACCGCGCCCAGGCGGCCGCGGCCCCGCCAGGCCGTGAGACCCCACAGGAGGCCGGCGGACAGGGCGATCAGCAGGCTGACACCATAGACGCCGACAAGGGGTACAAAGCCGGCCAAGAGGCCATCGACCTGGGAGTCGCCAGCGTTGAGCCAGGGAAACCCGGTCAGCAACCAGCCCCGCAGCCACTCCAGTAGGACCCAGAGGGCTGGAAAGGCCAAAAGGGGACCGACCCAAGCGCGCGCTGCGGGTTGCGGGTCGGCCTGGGTCCCATTTGGATTGCGGCGTGGGCGAGACAGCCAGGCCGTCAGGCCACCGAGGAGGCCATGGTAGAGGGCCATAGCCAGGATAAAGAGCAGGGTCAGGGCATAGGCCAGCATTGTCCCCATATTGCCAAATTCGTTAAGACTGATGCGGATCCAAAAGATACCAACACCCAGCAAGCCGATACCAAAGGCCCAGCCAATGAGGAAACCTTCACGCGGTCGCCGGCCCGCCACCAGCCCATAAAGAATCGCCAGGGCAACCACCAGCGTCGTGGAGAGCCCAAAGGGCGGGAAGGCCAGTACCGCCAAGGCACCGGCCCCAGCGGCCAGGAGGGCGGCCAGAGCGGTACGGAAAGGCATGGCATCGGGGGCCGCGAACGGGGTGAAATTCAAGGATGGGTCCCCGGGAGTTTGTCGGCCAAGTCGCCAGACGGTTCGAAATCCAGGGATGCGGAATTGATACAGTAACGCAGACCCGTGGGTTCTGGTCCGTCCTCGAAGACATGGCCCAAGTGAGAGCCACAGTGGTCGCAATGAACCTCGACCCGCACCATGCCCAGGCTCAGATCCCGCTCGCTGGCCACCGGCGCATTGGTCAGGGGTTGCCAGAAGCTCGGCCAACCGCTACCCGAGTCATACTTGTGCCGAGCGTCGAACAGCGAGGCACCACAGCCCGCGCAGCGGTAGATGCCAGCGGCCTTGTTGGCGAAATACTGGCCGGTAAAGGCCCGCTCTGTGCCCTTTTCGCGGCATATCCGATATTGGTCCGGACTCAAGCAGGCCCGCCATTCCTCATCCGTCCTAGCAATTTTTTTTTCGCTCATCGTAGCTCCTGCATGGCGGCCAAACGCCTGGCCGCACCCATATTGAGTTAGTATTTTGCCAGCTTGTCATTAGCCAGTCCTATTGCTGTCTTTCCCATGCCCATCACCCCCAGGATGCCCCCTCCCGCCATGCCTGAATCGGTAACCCAAACCCAAGTGCCCAGGAGGCAGCGCGGCCCGCGCGGGGCCCTGGTCCGCCTCCTGCTCATGACCTGCGCCATTGGGCTCTTCATCCTGGGCTACCAGTGGGGCAACCAAAAGCGTTTTGGTCAACCCCCAACCATCGAGGGGGTGCTTCTGGCACCAGCCTTGCCTCTGCCTGCCTTTGCCCTGGTGGATGGGGAGGGGCAACCCTTTGGCCGAGACCAGCTTGCCGACCACTGGACCCTGCTCGCTATTGGTGACCTGGCCCAGGCCCGAGGCCAATTGGCCATCCAGCGCCTGTTGGACGTCTTCACCCACCTGGGGACTGACGCCGAACCACACCCGCGGCCCTGGCTCGTCCTCGCCTCCCTCGACCAAGCTGCCGATCTGGCGCGGGATTTCGGTCGCCTTTCGCCCGCCCTGCGCCTGGTGTCCGGCGAGGCGGGGGATCTGGGTCAACTGGCGAAGTTCCTCGGCGAACCGACCCATCCGGAACAGGATAGCCGCGCGACCCTCTATCTTATCGCCCCGAACGCCAGGCTCCTGGCCTTCTTCCCTGCCAGCCAGACCGCTTCGGCAGTGGCCGCTGACTTATCCCTCCTGGCCACTTGGCCCCTGGACGCCCTGGAGAAAGTTTCCCATGAATGACTTATTGCCCACCTGGTCTGACCGGCTCTTCGTGGGCTTGCAGTACCTGCTACCTCAGCATCTGCTTTCGGCCCTCATGTATCGCCTGACCCGCATTCAGTGGCGACTCCTGAGCGCGCCCCTGATCCGGGCCTTCGTCCGCCACTTCCGGGTCGACATGACCGAAGCCCTGGAGCCAAACCTAGCGGCCTATCCCAGCTTCAACGCCTTTTTCACGCGCGCCCTGAGGCCAGGGGCGCGCCCGCTACCCCAGGGACTCCATGCCCTGGCCTGCCCCGCAGATGGCGGCCTGAGCCAGTTTGGCGCCATCGCGGAGGGCCGCCTCTTCCAGGCCAAGGGCCTGGATTATACCTTGGAGGACCTGGTGGCTGACCCCGACTGGGCCAGATGCTTCGTGGGTGGCAGCTTTGCGACCATCTATCTGTCTCCCCGCGATTATCACCGGGTCCATATGCCGGCAGCGGGACGGCTGCGGGAGATGATCCATGTCCCCGGGCGGCTCTTCAGCGTCAATCGTGCCACCGCCGGCCTGGTGCCGCGCCTCTTTGCCCGCAACGAACGGGTCATCTGCCTATTCGAGGGCGAGGCCGGGCCCTTTGCCCTCATCCTGGTCGGCGCCATCTTCGTCGGCGGCATGGAGACGGTCTGGGCCGGTGAGGTGACTCCCGCCCGCGGCGCCCCTCCCCGCCGCCGCTACGACGAGGGCCCGGCGGTTAACCTGGCACGGGGTGCGGAGATGGGCCGTTTCAACATGGGCTCCACCGTTATCCTCCTCTTCCCCCCCGGGGGGGTGGAATGGGATGCCGGCCTGAAGCCTGGGGCCCCGTTGCGGATGGGCCAACGGCTCGGCAGCCTGTATCTGGTTGGTCATGCGCGGCCCGAGGGGCGCGGCGAGACGGACCCCTCGGCAGCTCACGGGGCCGGTAAAGTGGATGGCCGCTTACCCTCGGCCTTGAGAATCTCGAAGGGGTCCGGTCCCTCGCGCCCACGGCCCGCGTCCCGCAGACGGCCCAGGTAATCCAGCCAGAGGGGCTGCCAGGCACGGCCCAGCTTGTAGAGATAGCCCCAGTCGTAGAGCCCCGACTTGTGGCCATCGTCAAAAAAAATCTTCAGGGCATAGCGACCAATCGGCTGCAGGTCCCGGATATTGACCCCTTCCTTGCTAAACTGGAGTACCGCCTCGTCTGGCGCATGGCCGCGCACCTCCGCCGAGGGTGAATAGACGCGCAAGTACTCGACGGGGAGCAAAAACCTGGCCCCATCGTCATAGGTGATTTCAAGTACCCGTGACTGCTGGTGGAGTTGAATATCGGTCGGGAGAGGGTGGGATTCCATGATGTCAAGGCTAGGCCGCGGGCTGGAGTCTGAGTGACCTCATGAAGTGGGGCCGCCTGGGGGGCGCAATCAAGCCCAGCGCGGATTTAACCAGGCACCGCACCCTGCGCGACCCCCACGCGGCAACAGGGCGCGCCTCATCGACCAGATGGCTCGGACCCAAGCCCTCCCGGAACCCCAATGCTTCCCGGGTTAAGCTCCTGGACCAGGATCCAGGGCTTGATGACCAGGGTCCAGAGGTGAGCATCCGTGTCAAGCCACGCCCTGGCCTGCGCATCCGTGGTCAGGGTGACCTGACCAACCGCCAGCCAAGCCTGGAAGAGGCCTGCCCGATCCCGGGACATGGCCAGGCCTACCTCGACCAGGTCGAGACCCGGCTCAACGCTGACCACAGCCCCCTGGGCAAAAAAGCGTTGCAGCTCCCGCCAGGGCGCGGTCGCGGTCTCGCCAAGGAGCTTGGCGCGCAGCAACTCATCCTCCCCCCCGCCGTCCGGTGGGGCCTGGTCCTCCGCACCCATGGGATCAGGCCCGGTGGCGTAAGAAGTACTCAAGGAGGGCCGCCGTGGAGGGGTCGTGATCGGGGCCCACTTCGCCCCGCTCCAACTCGCCCAGGATGACCCCCGCCAGTTGCTTGCCCAACTCGACCCCCCACTGGTCAAAGGAGTTGAGGCCCCAGATGATGCCTTGGACAAAGATGCGGTGCTCGTAGAGGGCGATCAGTGCACCCAAGGCTCTGGGAGTGAGCTTCTCGATCAAGATCGTATTGGTCGGTCGATTGCCAGGAAAACAACGGTGCGCGGCCAGAGCCTCGACCTGGGCTGGGTCCATACCCGCCGCCGTCATCTCGGCCCGGGCCTCTTCAAGGGTGCGCCCGCGCATCAGGGCCTCGGTCTGGGCAAAAAAGTTCGCCATCAGCTGGGTTTGATGATCACCCAAGGGATTGTGGCTCTTGATGGCGGCAATGAAGTCCGCCGGGATCATCTGGGTACCCTGGTGGATGAGCTGGAAGAAGGCGTGCTGGCCGTTAGTGCCCGGCTCGCCCCAAACCACGGGCCCCGTCGTGTACTCGACAGCCACGCCTTCCCGGGTTACGCCTTTGCCATTGCTCTCCATGTCCGCCTGCTGCAGGTAGGACGGTAAATAGGAGAGGTATTGGTCGTAGGGCAGCACCGCATGGGTTCTGGCGCCGGCGAAATTGGCATACCAAACCCCGAGGAGGGCCAGAATGACGGGCACGTTATCCTTGAGGTCCTTAGACTGGAAATGATCGTCCATCTCATGGGCACCCACCAGTAACTGGCGAAAACGGTCCATGCCCACCGCCAAGGCTATGGGTACGCCGATGACGGACCAGAGGGAATAGCGTCCGCCCACCCAGTCCCAAAAGCGAAACATGTGGCGGGTATCGATACCAAATTCAGCCACCTGGGTGGCATTGGTCGAGACGGCGACAAAGTGATCGCGGACGGCCAACTCCCCTAGGCGAGTCACCAGCCAGTCCCGGGCGCTACGGGCATTGGTCATGGTCTCCAGGGTAGTGAAGGTTTTGGAGGCGATGATGAAAAGTGTCTGGTCCGCCTCCAGGTGGCGCAGAGTCTCGCTCAGGTGAGTTCCATCCACATTGGAAACAAAATGGACCCGTAGGTCGTTGGTCTGATAGTGGCGCAGGGCCTCGCACACCATGAGAGGCCCCAGGTTGGAGCCACCGATACCGATATTGACCACATCGCGGATGGGCTTGCCAGTGAAGCCGTGCCACTCCCCACTGCGGACCTCGGTGACGAAATGATCGATCTTCTCGAGTTCGGCATTGACGCCAGGCATGACGTCCTCGCCATCGACCATGATGGGACGATTAATACGGTTGCGCAGAGCAATATGGAGGACGGCGCGGTTCTCCGTGGTATTGATCGGGTCACCCCGGAACATCCTGCGAATCCAGCCACTCAGATCTACGGTCTTGGCGAGATCAAGCAGTAGGTGCAGGGTTTCTTCTGTGGCGATGTTCTTGGAGAAATCGACGAACAGGTTGGGCGCCCGCAGGGACATGCGCGTGGCGCGGCCAGGATCGGCGGCGAAGAGATCACTCATGCGAACCGCGGACATTTGCTTCCAGTGCGCCTCGAGGGCCTTCCACTGGGCGGTCTCGTTCACTAAGGCCATGACGGCGGACTCCTGATAAATACTGGCGGTGGTCGCCCCTTGACATGATTGGCGAACCGGTCCACCGCGCGAGGACCCAATGAAGCGCCTCAAAATGTGCGCCGCGATGACCGCATGGGCCAATGTGTGCTAGTTTGTCTCGCTTGCGGACAGGGACGCCAGATATTACCACTTGGCATCATCGAAGGGCGGATTGCCTTACGATGAGAGGACGGCCTTTGAAGTAGCACTGGTCGGATAGAACGAGGTTGGCCCCCGCCTGACGGCCCGGCCTCGGCCTCTCCGCCTATCATGGGAGCGCCTTTCCATAGCCCCGCAAACGCCCGAAAACCAGCGCCGCCTCCTCTTCGCCAGCAGCGAGGCCCATCCTCTGATCAAAACCGGCGGCTTGGCCGATGTCGCCGGTGCCTTGCCCGCCGCCCTGCGCGACCTGGGCTATGACGCCCGCTTGATCATCCCCGCCTATCCCCGGGCCGTGAGGCAATTGCGGGAGCTCCGGACCCTGGGTGACTTGCGCCTGCCCAGCTCGGGTCGTACCGCCCGCATCATCGGCGGACGCCTGCCACACAGCGAACTGCCGACCTATCTGGTGGATGCCCCGGATCACTTTGCCCGCGAAGGCAACCCCTACACCGACACCAGCGGAAGGGACTGGGGTGACAACGCCGATCGCTTCATGCTCTTTTGCGAGGTTGTGGCCCGCATCGGCATGGGCTCTCCGATGCTTGACTGGCGCCCGGAACTCATTCACTGCAATGATTGGCAAACCGGCCTGGTACCTGCCCTGCTCCACGGTCAGCCGGATCGCCCCGCCACCGTCTTCACCATTCATAACCTGGCATACCAGGGGCTTTTCGACCGCGCCACCTTTGAGCGGCTGCGTCTGCCGGAGGTCTTCTGGACCCTGCACAGCCTGGAATTTCATAAGCAACTGTCTTTCATCAAGGGCGGAATCGTCTTCTCCGACCGCGTCAACACAGTCAGCCCGACCTATGCGCGCGAGATCAGGACGCGGGAATTCGGCTGCGGGCTAGATGGGCTCTTGACAGGGCTGGGGAGACGTTTCTCGGGCATCCTCAATGGGATCGACTACCAGGCCTGGAACCCCGCCGAGGACACCCAGATCACCCAGACCTACGATAGCGAAACCTTCAGCCTCAAGGCGGAAAACAAGCTGGCGTTACAACGGGAATTCGGCCTGCCGCGCAACGAGGAGGCGCTGGTCTTCGGCCATATTGGGCGGCTGGTGCAACAAAAGGGGGCGGACTTAATCCTGGGTATTTTGCCACGCCTGCTGGCACACCCCAATACTCAGTTCATTCTCCAGGGATCCGGGGAGAAGGCGACGGAAAATGCCTTGCTGGCCGCGGCCCGAGCCCATCCGGATCGGGTAGGCATCTTCATCGGCTATGACGAGGACCGCGCCCATCGCGTCGAGGCCGGTAGCGATGCCTTTCTCATGCCCTCGCGGTTCGAGCCCTGCGGACTGAACCAGATCTACAGTCTGCGCTACGGCGCTGTACCCTTGGTGCGCCGCACGGGTGGACTGGCGGATACCGTGATTGATGCCGGACTTGCGGGTATCGAGCGGGGTGAATCTACCGGATTCTGCTTCGACCAACCCAACTCCGATAGCCTCTGGCAGGCCATGGAGCGCTGCCTGAAGGTCTATCGGGACAGCCCAGACCTTTGGCGACGCTTGGCCCTCAACGGTATGGGACAGGATTTCAGTTGGTCAGCCAGCGCCCGGCATTACGATGAACTGTATGCCGAGGCCCTGGGCGCCTAGCACATCTAACCCTGCCCATGGCGACATCTCCCACTTGTCGGGACCTATCCGCAAGCAAATCACCACGGACCCCACCATAGGGATCACCATTTTTTGCATCGGACCGGCCTGCCCTCGCAGAGGGCGGGCCGACTAAGGAAGGGATACGGTTCCTCCACCTTAAGTAAAGCCGTCCGTGGTTTCCGCCCGGGGTCACCCGTGGTTGGATTTCGCCAGCAGCCTGAAAATCCTGAAATTGATGACACAGAAGCGGACGAACTGCCAGGGAACGAAGGTGCGCGTAAAGCAGGTGAATCGCGTGGGCACAGGGGGGTAATAAGCCTGCTGATAAGGTTCTTTATTCTTGACTGACATGGGGTATCTCCAGACCGCGTTTGCAAAAATGAGCCAGTATCCACCCGGAGCAGGGCACCGCTGCCGGGTGGGACCCTCAACTCAGGGGGCCATCAATCCGGCAAAATGGACCAGCCGGGCCTGAGCTTGGCTTGATAAATAAAGACGTGGTGCAGTATCCACTTCATCCAGTGTCCGGCCAGCCCAATCTCCCCAAAAGTCAGATGCAAATCGCGGCCATAATCTGGGTAGGTCTCGAAGTCCGGAACTACCGGGTAGACGGTCATGGTGGCGGCGCTGCCCCGGAAGATGTGGGAACCGGTAGAGGCGACGCAGGCGGCACCCATCTCCGCCATGGAGGCGGTGTGGGTTGGCTCCTTGATAGTGCCGTTGAGCAAATCACGAATATTCATTGCGACCGCCTTGCCGATGGCGGCAGAGGGCATGCCGGTACGCGGCGGGGTCGGGTTGATCGGGGTGCCGTTGGGACTCTGCATGGGCTTGCCGATCAAATGGGGCGGGGCAAAGGCGATCCCGATGGCAAAGACGTTCTTGAACCTGGGGGTCTGGTAGGTCTTGGGCCAATCCTGTTTGCTCCAGTCCTCATAGGGCTTGGGCTTGTAATCCGCGTCCACCTTCATGAGGCCATTGGGGGCAAAGACCTCGCCGGAGATGTCCGTGCCAGCCTTATCGAAGGCCTTGAGACCGACCCCCGCAAAGGGCGGGATCAGCATGGCGAAGTCATAGTCCAACTCACCAAAGGAACCGTCCAAGCTCTCATAGTGGATTTTACCCGGCTCGATCTTGTTGACGGCAGACCGGGTAATCCAACTGATGCCGCGTTCCACCATCAGCGATTCAGCAAAGACCTTGCCATTGGTAACATAGCCGCCGCGATTGATATGCACGCCGCCCATGCCAAAATCACCCAGTTCGTATTCGTTGCTGATCCAGGTCAGATCAGCCTTATCCCGAACGCCGGCCTCGCGCAAGGCATGGTCCACGTTGTAAATATATTCGAAGGCGGCCCCTTGACAGGTGCAAAGGCCATGGCCGGTACCCACGACGAGTTTGCGTCGCTCACCCTTCTTCATGGCCTGTATACAGGCTTGCAACTGCTCATTGGCCTGGATGGCATGATCTGGAGTGCAGACCGATACGGTGTGACCACCCTCGGGCCCAAGGCCTGGAGTGGCCCCAAAATTAAGTTTGGGGCCAGTGGCATTGACCAGATAATCGTAATCCACATCCTCGGTCTGGCCGGCGCGAGAGCTGTCCGTGTATTCGATGCGGACATAGGGGCGCTGGTTGCTGGCATCTCCCTCCGGGTGAACCGAAACGGCCCTTGCCTGCTTAAACTCCACGCCGGCCTTCTTATATACGGGAGCCAATTCGAAGGTGGCCTGCTCCTTGGTCATTTCCCCGCAGGCAACCCATATATTCGAGGGGATCCAGTTCCATTGGGGTTTTGGCGAGACCACAATCACCTCATGGGGCTTGCGGATCCATTTGCTCAAATATCGTGCTGCGGTATGTCCCGAGATGCCAGCGCCGAGAATCAGGATGCGTGCCATTTTTTTGCTATACCTCTTGGGTTGGTGGTCATGGTCTCACGCTAGCAAGGCTGACAAGGGTTGTCAAAAGAACCGCCCGCCACTGTTCCCGCCGGACTGACATCAGGGTTCAGAGCTAGGGGGACTGAAGCCGCGCCGCCGATCCCTGGCCTGCGATCAGGGTCGCACATGGCCTCGGGGCAAGGGATTCACCGCTACCTCGCCCGGAGAGGTACAGTCTCTTAGAGCAAATCCGCGACGACCTCCCGCTCCTCCAGCAGTTCCTTTTCCGTCACCTTCATCCTGGACTTGCTGAAGTCAGTGACCTCCAGGCCCTGGACTATCTGGTAATCGCCCTTCTTGCAGGTCACTGGGAAGGAATAGACCAGGCCCTCGGTGATGCCATAGCTGCCATCCGAGTGGACCGACATGCTGACCCAATCGCCCTCGCGGGTGCCGAGGAACCAGTCGCGCACATGATCGACCACCGAAGCCGCCGCCGAGGCCGCCGAGGAGGCGCCACGCGCCTCGATAACGGCGGCCCCCCGACGCTGGACGGTGGGTATCATGTGGTCAATCGCCCAATCCAGGGACACCAGGTCCAGGGCTGGGGTGCCACCAACGGTGCAGTGGGTGAGGTCGGGGTGCATGGTCGGGGAGTGGTTACCCCAGACGATCATGCGCCGTACGTCAGCGGCCAGGCGATTGGTCTTCTTGGCCAACATGCCGATGGCGCGATTGTGGTCCAGGCGGGCCATGGCCGTAAAGCGTTCCTTCGGCAGGTCCGGCGCATTAGCGGCGGCGATCATCGCGTTGGTGTTGGCGGGATTACCGACCACCATGACGCGCACATCCCGGGCGGCATGCTCGTTGATAGCCCGACCCTGGGTCGAGAAAATGCGGGCGTTCTCGGTAATGAGGTCCTTGCGCTCCATGCCCTTGGTGCGCGGTTTGGCGCCAACCAGGAGCACATAGTTGGTATCACGGAAACCAATCTTGGGGTCGTCGGTCAGGACGACATCATGCACCAGGGGAAAGGCGCAGTCTTCCATTTCCATGCCGACCCCTCCCAGGGGTCCCATGGTCATGGGCAATTCCATCAGCCGCAGGATCACGGGCTGATCGGGGCCGAACACAGCGCCTGCGGCGACACGGAAGGCCAAGGCATAACCAATGTTACCGGCGGCACCCGTAATGGTCACTTTGATGGGTTTTTTCATTATTAGATTCAATCCTCTCATCCAGGAGTTAAACAGAAGGATCAGGATGGCTTGCAAGCCGGGTTTTCACAGCAGTCCAGGGCCAGTGGGCCCGAGCCAACCGATGCAGACAATCAGGAAGCCATTCAGGGGATTCAGGCCGCTTGAACCGGAATAGCGTCACCGGTGCGGGTCACGCGATTGTTTTCGTCCAGATAGACCAGGCTGGGGCTAAAGGCATGGGCTTCGGCGGCATCCATCGCCGCGTAAGCACAAATGATGACCCGGTCGCCAGGCGCAGCCTTGTGGGCAGCGGCCCCATTGACCGAGATGACACGCGAATCACGTTCGGCGCGAATGGCATAGGTGGTGAAACGCTCACCGTTGGTGACGTTGTAAATCTGGATCTGTTCGTACTCGCGAATCCCCGCCAAGGCCATCAGATGTTCGTCGATGGCGCAGGAACCCTCGTAGTCGAGTTCAGCGTGCGTGACGCATGCGCGATGCAGCTTGCACTTAAGGAAAGTCAGTTGCATATGGGAAACCCTCTGGCGAACCTAGTGCCGGAGCATTGAGGCATGATGGGGGAACATTTTATTTCAAAATGGAAAGCATTGCTGCAATTTCTGCTGCGGCGCAGCATTGCCCAGGTCCCGGCTGGGGCTGCGCTCCATAGCGGCATGCAGGTTAGCGTGTTGAACGTTTCATTTCAACGGGATGGCACCGGAATATCCCGGTACTGGACGCAAAGGTTATCAATCAGCCGCGCCCGGCCCAGGCGGGCAGCAGCCAGCACCACGAGATCGCGGTCTTCAGGCCCCGCCAAACCCAGGTCAAGGGACCGGCGAACGCTGAAATAATCCAGGCCCAGGCCAGCGGCAACGATCTCCTCCCCCGCCAGGTGCTCGACCTCGACAATATCTATCCCGGCCCGCAACCGTTCGCCACACCGCAGCAGGGTCTGGTAAAGGGCAGGTGCCCGCGCCCGCTCCTCCCGGGTCAAATAGCCGTTACGAGAACTCATGGCCAGCCCATCCGGCTCCCGCACCGTAGCCAAACCTTGAATCTCTATCGTCAGGCTCAGATCCTCGGTCATGTGGCGGATGACCAATAGTTGCTGGAAGTCCTTCTCGCCAAAAACGGCCAGATCTGGCTGCACCATGTTGAACAGCTTGCAGACCACCGTCGCCACGCCCACGAAATGACCCGGCCGACTCGCGCCACACAGGATGTCCGAAATACCGGGCACCTCCACCCGCGTTTGCCCGGCCTGACCACGGGGATAGACGGCGGCGACCGGGGGCGCGAAGAGCAGATGGGTCCCCGCCTCTGTAAGCAGGGCGCGGTCGGCCTCCAGGGTGCGAGGATAGGCGGTGAAATCCTCCGTGGGTCCAAACTGGAGGGGATTGACGAAGATGCTGACCACGACACGATCGGCCCGATGCAGCGCCTCCCGTACCAGCGCCAGATGCCCCGCATGCAGATTGCCCATGGTGGGGACGAAACCCACCCGCTGGCCGGCTCGACGCCAGGCGGCGACACGCGCGCGCAGCATCGGGACCTGTTCGATGAACTCCATGGGCATGACCTGTGCTCAGGGCGGGGAGGGTTGAGGAAGGAGGGTTAGTAGGCTGTCTGCTCGGGGCCAGGAAAGGCCCCGCTGCGTACGGCCTCGACATAGGCGGCGATAGCCTCCCCCACGCTACCGCGTCCGGCCAGGAAATCCTTACTAAAGCGTGGCGCCCCCCTAGGGTTCAGTCCCAGCAAGTCATGAAGTACCAGGACCTGGCCGTCGCAGCCATTGCCGGCCCCGATGCCAATGACCGGAATCCGCAGGGCGCAGGTGATCTCCCGTGCCAGATCTGCCGGCACGCATTCGAGGACCAAGAGCCCCGCGCCCGCCTCCTGCAGGGCCACGGCATCCTCCAAAATGGCCAGGGCAGACGCCCGATCCCGCCCCTGGTAGCGATAGCCGCCCAGACGATGGATGGATTGGGGCAAGAGCCCCAGGTGGGCGCAAACCGGGACCCCGTTAACGGTAAGTCGCTGTACCGTGCCCACAAAGGGGGCTCCCCCTTCCAGTTTGACCATCTGAGCCCCACCCTCGCGCATCAGGCGGCCGGCGCTCGCCAAGGCCCGCTCGGGGGTAGCGTAAGTCAGAAATGGCATATCCACCAGGATCAGCGCTTGGCGACGGGCCCGAGCCACACAAGCACTGTGATAGACCATATCATCCAGAGACACGGGCACCGTGGTCTCCTGGCCCTGGATCACCATGCCAAGGGAATCCCCGACCAATAGCACCTGCACGCCGGCCTCCTCAAGGAGGTGGCAAAAGCTGGCGTCATAACAGGTCAGGGAAACGATGCGTTCGCCTCCTTGCTTCATGGCGGCCAGGGTGGACAGGGTGATAGGCTTGGTGTTCATTAAGGCATCTCGGTGAATAAAAGCGGGGCAGATCCGGTGACCAGCTCAAGCGGTAAGCGATTCTGCCAGCGAAGCCGCGACCTCACAAGCTCCGGCCGGGGCCAGTAATTGAATGCCCTCCCTGGGACAAGCCGCCAAGAGCCCGGCCAGGTTGCCCTGACCAGGAATCACGAGATCCCCGGGGGCTATATCCGCGAGGGGGAAAAGAACAAAGGCGCGTCGAGACATCTCGGGGTGCGGCACACGCAGACCAGGTTCGTCGATGATGTCCCCGCCATACAGAAGAATATCCAGGTCCAGGGTGCGCGGTCCCCAACGCAGATTCCGCGTCCGGCCATGATCGTCCTCGATGGCCTGCAAGGTCAGAAGCAGGTCCCCGGGGGGTAGGTCCGTCTCCAGGCTCACGACGGCATTGACATAATCGGGCTGTTCAACCATGCCCAGAGGCCTGGTCAAATAGAGAGGGGAAGCCATCAAGACCCGTCCGCCAGGCATCTGGTCCAATTCAACGATGGCACGCCGGACTTGTCCTTCGGGTCCTTTCAGGTTGGCGCCAATAGCGACATAGGCGAGCAGGGCTGCCCTTTCAGCCCGCATCCACACCGCCACCCTGGGTGCCGGCACCTTCGCCCCCAGTGCTGGAACGGGGCCGGCGACTCCGGCGCTTCTTCCGGGCGGGTCCCGTCATCCCATCCCGCTCCACGCCCGAGGCCTCCTGGAAGCGCGTCCACCAGGCCGCCAGCTCCGGGTCCGCCTCGCCACTGTTGGCACGTAACACAAGAAAATCGTAGGCGGCGCGAAACCGGGGATGGGCCGCCAGGCGATAAGGGTGCTTACCTTCCAGTTGCTCAAAACGCGGTTGTAACTCCCAAACCTCGCGCATGGGCAGGCTGAACCGCTTGGGAATGCTTACGCGCGAGAGTTGGGCCGATAGCACCTCCCCACCCGCCTGAGCCATGGCCTCGTAGGGCTCCATCCCCCGGTCAGCCAGGGTGAAAAAGCGGCGGCGCACCGGCTCCCACAAGAGCAGCGCGAAAAGGAAGGCCGGCGTGACCGGCTTATTTTCTTGTATGCGCCGATCGGTATTGGCCAGACCGCGACTGACGAAGGTGATGGGGAAGGCGTGATCCTCGTAGGCCAGACACTCATCCGTCGCCGGAAAGAGTTGCCCGAAGAGGTCGTAATGACGCAGCTTTTCGAAGCCCTCCAACCCGGTGCCGGAGTGCAGCAGCTTGAGGACCTCTTCGAACAGGCGCGCCGCCGGCACCCCGCTCAGGAGGTTACTGAACTCCCTCAAAGGACGTTCGCAGTCGGGGTCGATTTTAAACCCCAGCTTGGCAGCGAAGCGGACGGCCCTCAACATGCGCACCGGGTCCTCCCGGTAACGGCGCTCCGGGTCGTCGCCAATTAACCGCAGACGCCCCTCCTTGAGGTCCTCAAGCCCGCCCGCGTAGTCAATGACGGTGAAATCCGCAATATTGTAGTAAAGGGCGTTGACCGTAAAATCGCGCCGCAGGGCATCTTCCTCCCGGGTGCCATAGAGGTTGTCACGTACGATCATGCCGTTTTCGAGGTGGCGTTCGCCATCGTCCTCCATCTCGCCGCCACCACCCCGGAAGGTCGCCACCTCGATGATCTCGGGACCGAAATGAACATGGGCCAGACGAAAACGTCGGCCAATGAGGCGGCAATTGCGGAAAACCCGGCGCACGTCCTCCGGCCTGGCATCGGTAGCCACATCAAAATCCTTGGGCTCGCGGCCAAGAAGCAGATCCCGCACCCCGCCCCCTACCAGCAGGGCCTGATAGCCCTCCTGCTTGAGACGATAGAGTACCTTGAGGGCATTCTCACTGATGTTGGCCCGAGAGATGCCGTGCTGGTTACGCGGCACAATACGACAGGAATCGGAATCTGGGTACAAGCTGGCGTCTTTATCCTGGCGGGGCCTCGTCCTGAGACTGGCGCCGCTAGCCTTTATATCAATTTGCTGATAGCCCTTACCCATATTGCATGGTTTAGGGTGTAGAATTTTCACCAGTCGGCTTGAGAACCTCTGGCGCCTGGGTATAATACGCCTTCTCCGCTCTTTCTTCTCGCTCCTATCGTCTAGTGGTTAGGACGCTGGCCTCTCACGCCGGTAACAGGGGTTCAAATCCCCTTGGGAGTACCAATTATAAACAAAGGGTTACACGATTTTAACGGGTAACCCTTTTTTAATTCCTGTACGTTTTCCCAATCAACCGGCAGCCTTCAAATGGGAGGTTATGTTTTTTCCCCCTTCCCCCATCGCGTGCCGCCTCAACCTATAAGCAGTTGTAATCCTGGGGATGCAACCTGCTTCCCGTCCCCTAGGCCGAGAACCGCGGGGCGAGGCCGCTCAGAGTCATGTTTTCCGTGATGACACCCTGCGGTATCGGCAGGTAACGCCAGGGCTTGCCGCCTTGTGCGAATGCATGGACGGGGATCTTGGCGCACCCGGTTGCAACTTGATGCCTGACGCCCTTCTCAGACTATGCCGTGATCGAATCCAGCATCCTTACTCCCGAGAGGCCTTACCATGAACAGCCAGAGATTTGCGATTGCCATCCTAGCCCTGTCCGCCTGCCTGGCTACCCCGCTCCAAGCAGATGAGATTTCGGAACAATTGGAATCCGCCCAGGCCGCCTATGAGCGCGGCGAGCTCCAGACCAGCGTCCAGGGGCTGCAATTCGTGATTGCGGCTATCCAGGAACGCATCGACCAAGCCCTGTTGAAGCTTTTGCCCGAACCCCTCCCCGGCTGGACGGCAGAAGAGTCCCAGGTCAGTTCCGGCGGGATGGCGAGCATGATCGTCGGCACCAACCTCAGCCGCCAGTACCACCGGGAGGACGGCGCCAGCCTGGAGATCAGCCTCACGGCCAATTCACCCTTCTTGCCGATGATGACGCTGATGTTGTCCAATCCCTTCATGGTACAGAGTGACCCTAACAACCGTCTCTACACCCATGCCGGTCGGCGCGGTCTCATCCATCAGGATCGGGACGCCAAGAGTTGGGAGATCAGCCTGATGGGGGATGGTAACTTGCTGATTCGGGTTTCAGGTACCGGCATCGAAAGAGCGGATGCCGAAAGCTATCTCCAGGCTATCGACCTAGCGGCGGTGGAGAAGGCCTTAAGCACTAACCGCTAGTTCTAGGGCAAGATGTATCAGGCCCTTACTTTACCCTGCAATCCTTCCAATCGCACCACAATTTGCTCCAGCACCGGGGCAAGCTTACGACGCATGAGACTGCCGGTAGCGGTGGAATCGCGAAGCAGGGGACGCAGGACGCCATAGCCGAGACCCGAGAGGAAGCGCAGAGCAACCAGGTCATCGCGCAAACTCGGCAACTTCGCAAGGCAGGCTCGGAGGGGCGCAGGGGCATGGGTGGATTCAATACAGGCCTCGGCCTCAGCAATGAGATCCGCCAAAATCAGGTCTGGCTCGCCCTCGGGACGCAAAGGAGCGAAATAACCGGCCACTGTTTGGAGAGCAGCTAGGGTCAGGTCCTGGGTTGGGGACTTGGCAAGGACTTGGGCAACAGTTTTCAGCCAGGCCTGACCGGGGGCGGACAGCACCTTTACCAAGGCCTCGGCCCAGGGATTAGCCGCGCCGATCAAGTCAGCAAGATGGGGGGCATAGTCCTCAAAATCGGCGCGAGCAGATAACGGCTCGGGCAAGGTATCGGGCCGGGCCTGGAGAAAGCCGAGGGCATAGGCCGGTTTCCGAACGGCCTTGTGCCAGATCTCCAGGCACTGCTGTTCATCGATGAGACCCGGTTGCAGCACCAGTCGCACGGATTCCGCCATCTTCTCCATTTCGGTCTCGAACGGCAAAAACTCTACCAGATATGTCGCCAGGATCGGACCCATCCGACCCTGGACAATGGCGGCATTTTCTAACATCCGCCGGGCATTTTCGGCGTCCTCCATAGCCCACCAGGCGCGACGCCCCAACTCATCCGTCAGACCGGGAGAACAGACGGCAGCCACTACGGCCTCGGGCTCACCAAGGAGCAGCAGTTGGGCAAGGCTCTCGTCACGCATCTGGCCCATGCGGGTCCAGCGCCGCAAATAGGTAGGATAGCCGCCAGGGGAACCGAGAATATGACCCGAGATGAGTTCCCGCACGGCGCGCACATAAGCCTCTGGCCGAGCGGTCGGATTCAGGGTGATGCAGGCTTCGCCCCGGTCTGACAGGCCATAAACCTGGAGCCGGGACTCGTCGATACGGATCGCCTGAGGCTGGTTAGCCAGTAGAACGTTGAGCCGCAGGCTGTCCTCATTAGAGAGTTCAGTCATATCCAGGGGCGGGGATGGGAAGGCGGTACCAGGCGCGTCTTGACTCAGTCTGTCGTTGGTGGTCGGTAACCGCTGTCCTTGGGATTAAGGAAGATGAAGTGGAACTGCCCAGGTTCCAACTCGATAAAATCCAGGGTCGCCTGGTCGAGCAGAGGTACATATTCCGGGGCCATCACCACGGGCACACCCTCGCAATCGAGACGAATATCGTCCTCAGTACCCTCGTCGAACCCCATTCGATAGTCGATGCCGCCATCGGGTTTTTGGTGAGCGGCCAGTCGCAGGGCCAGGCCCTCGGCGCCCCCCTGACGTGCGGCCTCTCGGATTTGCCCCACGGCGGATGCGGTCAGTCTGAACATACCCATGTCCTCACGTCAATTTTGTCAGAATTCCGGGCCCGGTTAGACCGCGCCACCCTTCACGGGTATTTTATCAGCGATCCTCCTTGGCCGTGGGTATTCAGCCTGGGGAGTGAACGACGCACTTGGGCCATAAAGCGCGCAGGCCACTCCACTCCGCCAACATGGCGCAGATGGGCATAGCTAGCCAGAAGATTCTTATAAATGATGCCGTCATGGCTGCCATTCACGCCACTGCCCCGCAGAACCTCATACCCATAGACCCAGGTTGGGTCGGGATCGATGATGGCGGAGTGATGGAATTCATGGGCATGAATCTCAGGCGTATGATCGGACAGCTTAGGCCAAGGGAAGACCTCCCGCTCGCGCAAATGGATGTAGCCCCGGCCTTGGGGATGTTCGTGCATGGCCACATCGGCCTGGAGGACACCACACATGGGCGCGTATTCGTCCCGCCAACGCAAGCTGCGGCAGAGATACATGAGACCGCCGCACTCGGCATAAACGGGTCCACCGCCCTCAATGAAATCTCGCACCGCCTCCCGCATACCCCCATTGGCGCCCAGGTCACGCATACGGTACTCGGGAAAGCCACCGCCAATGAGGAGGCCCTCCACCTCTGGCAAACCCGAGTCGCGTACCGGACTGAAGGGGATCAATTCCGCTCCCTCCGCGCGCAGGGCCTCCAAGTCATCGGGGTAATAGAAGCCGAATGCCTCGTCCTGAGCGATGCCGATACGCAGGATGCGATTGCTGGGCGCGGGTTTGAGGGAGGCGGTACCGGGGGGCAGAGGCGGGGCCGAGGCGCTGATCCGCAACAATGCTTCCAAGTCCACCTGATCCGCGATCATGTGACGGATGCCCTCAATCTGGACCTCGGCCTCACGACTCTCGTTGCTGGGCATCAGGCCCAAATGGCGTTCGTCGATCCAGGGCCGGGATTCGCGGTGTATGGCGCCCAGCAAAGGCAGATCCGTATAGTGCTCCACAACCCTGCGCAAATTGCCTTCGTGGCGGTTACCTCCCACCTTGTTGAGGATGATCCCGGCGATCGTCAACCCAGGATCAAAGGCTTGGTAACCGAGAAGCAGGGGCGCCAAACCCCGCGAAATACCTTGGACATCCACCACCAGAACCACGGGGGCTTTTAATAGCTTAGCCAGTTCCGCGTTGCTGTTGCTGCCCAGCAGATCCGTAGCGTCGAATAGGCCCACATTACCTTCGATGAGACCCAGGTCCGCATCATCCATGGACCGCGCGAAGGTCTCGCCGATCTCCGCTAGCCCCATAGTGTTGTAATCCAGGTTCATGCAGGCACGACCTGCCGCCTGGCCGAGCCACAGGGGATCTATGTAGTCTGGCCCCTTCTTGAAGGGTCGCACCTTGATGCCCCGCCGGGAAAACTCTCGACACAACCCAATTGAACAGGTTGTTTTTCCTGATGACTTATGGGTCGCAGAGATGTATAGGCGGGACATGGTGAGGAGACTTTCGAGCACCTAGAAAGAAATCGGGGATGACGCCCTAAGCTTCATCCCCGTCTGCGGACTCGATAATCCCGTATGCGGAGGGTTTCGGATCAGACCTTGACGGTCGCGTGGGGGTCCACATCCTTGTCCGCCAAAGATTCGGGCAAGAACTGCAGGGTCCTTACCCCGATGGCGGTGATGATCAGGGTTACCGCTACGCCGCCCATGCCGAGGAGAAACTCCGGCATGCTAGGGGCATAGGCCGCGATCTGGCCAGCGACGCCATCATGGAATCCAGATTCCAGAATGGTCTTTCCTGGGAAAATGGCCATAGGAAAGGCCTGACCGCCGATGACAATCACATAGATGCTAGCCAGCCCTCCGAGGATAACCAAGGCGCACGCTGCCGCGATCCATCGCCTATCCTGACCCAGTACGGGGTGGAAAAGTATGCCAAAAGGCGCCAACAGGCCCAGGATCACCCAGCCAAACCAAAATGCCAGCGTGTAGTGTCCTCCGCTGACTAGATAGAAGGACACCAAATCGTAATTCTTGGCACCATAAAGTTTTGTCAGGAAATAGATGAGGATGAAGAGCATAACGCCGGCTATGAAGATACCCATGAGCCCCTTCAGCCGCTTAATGATATAGGGTCCGATAGGGCGCTCGTCCTGCGCGTAGGCGAACATGAGCAGTAGCATAAAAATCGCCAGGCCATAAAGAAAGGACATGACGATGAACATGGGTGCCAGCACGGCGGTATCGTAAGCCTGACGTGCTACGATAAAGCCGAAGATCGACCCCGTGCCCGTGGTCAGTAGCAGACGCCAGACAAAGGCAAAGGTGCCGACTGCCTTGTAGTACCCCTTCAGGGCGCGATCCACCATGGTTACCAGGTAGGCGATAACGATAGCCACAAATCCAGAATAGAGAATGACGTTCCAGGCAAATATTGATCGGAAATTGTAACTGGTCATGGCCACGATGAGGCGATCGGGGCGCCCCAGATCGAGGACCAGCACCATAAGCCCCCCGATGAGCAATGCCACCGCCAGTAGGCCCGAGAAGCGGCCGAGAGGCTGATAAGTGGTTTTGCTGAAAACAGTGCCGATACTGGCGATGTTAAGGGCGCCGGATGCCGCGACGATTAGAAAGATGGCGAAGATATGCGGCATGCCCCATACCACCTCATTGGTCATGCCGGTTACCCAGTGGCCCTCATGTTCCATGTACAAAAAGGCCAGCCCACCAATGCCAGCGACGAAGGCGAGGGAGGCGAGCAGGGCCCAGTAGCGCCGAGGGGCCAGCCGCCATTCGCGATAGACGATTCTCTTCATGTCTGGATCTTCCCCGGCGTCACACGCCCGAATAGCGGACGCCCGTGTTCAGGGCGAGGTTCTCGCGGATCTGACGGCTGGGCATGGCGGCCAGGGCCTTGCTCAACGTACTTTCAGGGTTCTTGAGGTCGCCAAATATGATGGCATTATGACCCTCGGCAGCGCATGCATCAGCGCATGCAGTCGAGGCCTGGCCATTATCGCGGCGATGCACACAGAGGTTACAACTCTCAACGCAACCCTTGCCACGCGGAGCCAGGGTTAGTTTCTCCTCCACGGGGGCATGGATGAATGACCGGGCCTTATAGGGGCAGGCCATCATGCAATAACGGCAACCAATGCAGAGGTGGCGATCGACCAGGACGATGCCATCTGCCCGCTTGAAGGAGGCTCCCGTGGGACAAACGTCAACGCAGGGGGGATGCTCACAATGCTGGCACATCATGGGTAGGTTAGTGACCCGGCCCGTCAGGTTGTCCTCAAGTTTGACCTTGCGGATCCAGCGCGCCTCCTGATGGTCCCATTTCTCGGGGTCCATGCCGGCCGGCATTTGCTGTAGATCCAGACCATTTTCCTGATTACAGGCGCTAACGCAGGCCGTACAGCCCTCAGCACATCGATTAGTATCAATCAGCATACCGTAGCGGGCAGCATCCGTGACCCGCTCGGCTCGGGGCTGAGCGGACGCGATGGTATGGAGCAGAACCCCGGGGGCCAGGGTAACGGTCGCCATACCCGCCGCCACGCCAAGGAAACCTCTGCGGCCATGGTCGATCTCTTCGCTGGGATTATTCATCGTCACTCTCACTTCTCAGCGCAGGGCCGGCTGGGATTGCCCAGACGGTATCCTTATGCCAGGTGCCGGTGCGCCAGAACCGGACGGATAGGGTACATCCGCATTGGCTAAGGGCGCCATCCGTACAGTTGGCACCGTGGCGTGGCACTCAAAACAGTTTAGCTGTACCGCCGCAAACTCATGACAGGTATCACAAAACTGTTTGTGGTCATTGACTGGCACCGGTAGTCCGGTCGGGTCCTTGGCTCCATGACAGGCGATACAGCCCGCCAGACTGTGTTTGGTCGAGCGGATCCCGCCATGTACCGTCTCATCCCGCTGATGCTTAATCACCTCCATGTGATTCCGACGCATAAACTCCGTCGGCTCCACGCAGCTTTTCTCGTTCGCGGCCCGGGATCCCGTCACCACGAAGTTGTTTCCGGCAGCCTGAACGGCCAAGGCCAGCAAAGCCCCGGCCAGGCCGAAGGAGATGAAGCTGCCTCTGAGCAGGGCATTCGCCATCGTCCTCTCCCGAGTGATTATTCGCCAAGCCCCATCTTGATGTAGCCCGTGGGACAAACATCAGCACAGATATGACAGCCAATGCAGCGTGTGTAGTCGGTGGCCACATAGCGCCCAGTGGTGTTCTCGCCCTTCTTGACACGATAAACCGCATCCTGAGGGCAAAAGATGACGCAATTGTCGCATTCGAAACACATGCCGCAACTCATGCAGCGCTTAGCCTCATCAATGACTTCGGTATCCGACAGACCGATGACGCGTTCCTGAAAGTGACCCAGCACCTCTTCGGCGGTGGGTACCTCTTCCTTGCGCAGATTGCGAGCGTGGTAGCCAAAGTGACCGAGGAAGAGTTCATTGTGCGGGATGACCTCGGCACTGGAACGATCCTCATAGTTATGAATGGCCCAGTTGCCATCGGAGGTACCGCGCATATCGCCGCGTTCGCTGGGATCAAACTTCTCTGGGGCCAGGTGCGCCTCCTCCATCTTCCGCAGCAGATCAAAGTGATGAACGTCGACCTTGGGTCGGCGGCTAAACTCCTCCTGCTTGAGATATTCATCAATGGAGTCGGCAGCCACGGAGGCCTGACCAATGGCGGTGGTCAACAAATGCGGCCGAATAATGTCGCCGGCGACGAAGTGACCGGGCCGGTTGGGAACCTGATGGAACTTGTCCGCATTGATGAGGCCCCGGCCATTATCCATAACTTCCAGACCGGTGAGATCACCGCCCTGGCCGATGGCGGAAACGATCAGGTCAGCCGCAAGGATGCGTTCGGTGCCCTCAATGGGGATGGGGCGCATACCGTCCATATTGCAATCACAGACCTTGAGGCCAGTGGCACGACCTTCCGCATTCTTGATGATGGCGAGGGGCATGACGCCGTCCAGGATGGTAACGCCCTCGGTCAGGGCATCATGGACCTCATGCTCGGCGGCCATCATCTTATCCCGCGTAAAAAGGGAGGTCAGGGTCACTTCTGCGCCCTGAGCCGCCGCAGTGACGGCAGCGTCATGAGCAACATAACCATCGTGAATGACAGTCTCGGGAAGATCGGACGGCTTAGCGTGCTGGATGTGGCCGATGCGCCGGGCCACCGAAACGACGTCGACAGAGGTATCGCCACCGCCAACGCATACCACCTTGTCGGCGGTGACCTTCATGCGACCCTCGTTGAAGGCCTTTAGGAAGGCAACGCCAGAGACGCAATTGGGAGTCCCGGCCCAGCCTTCTAAAGGTAGACCACGGCCACTCTGGCAGCCGATGGCCCAGAGGATGGCGTCGTAGTCCTTTTCCAGCTGCTCGATGGTGACGTCCTGACCGACCCGAACACCAAATTTAACCTCGACCTGGCCCATATCGAGGATGCGTTGGATTTCGGCATCAAGTTTGTCGCGCGGAACCCGATACCCCGGAATCCCGAACTTGAACATGCCACCCAAACCCTGGTTGGCCTCGAAGATAGTGCAGCCATGGCCCTTGCGGCGCAGTTGATAGGCCGCCGCCAAACCGGCCGGACCACCGCCGATGATGGCAACTTTCCGGCCAGTATCGGGACCTGCGGTGAAACCGTAACCGTTAGCGATGGCCGTATCGCCAATGTATTGCTCAACGGAGTTTATGCCAACGAAATCTTCCAGTTCATTGCGGTTGCAGCCATCCTGGCAAGGTGCCGGGCAGACCCGCCCCATCATGGAAGGAAAGGGATTCGCGTCGGTGGAACGACGGAAGGCATACTCCTGCCACTCCACACCAACCGGCGGCTTTTCCTGCTGGCGAACGATGGCCAACCAACCCCGGATATCCTCGCCCGAGGGGCAGGAACCCTGACAAGGGGGTGTCTTATGCACATAGGTGGGACACTTGTGGGAGGTGTCCTGAACAAAGATCTTCTGGGTCAGATTGCTCCATTCGTGCTGGCCATCCTGATACCGTCGCCAGGAAACCTTGGTTTTCATTTCGTCGCTGGAAGTCGCCATGTGTTGTTCTCCTTACCAGTGGGAACCCGTGATTTGATCCGATTGCCGGCGAGGTACTGGTCGCACCGGCGCAAATTTCAAACGTCGATCAGTCCTCGTCGTCCTCGGACTCATCGTCATCCTCATCAAGGTCATCATCCTCCCCCGGGGTCAGGATGATGGCGTTGGAAACCAATTGGTGGACACTGACGATCTGCTCCATCTCCATGCCGTAATAGGGCAGAACCTTGGTGAACTGGCTCTTGCAGATGGCGCAGATGGCAGCCATGTGGGTGACGCCCTTCTCCTGTATGACGTTATTGAGGGCCGTCATGCGCGGGAATGCGCCCTTGACCCGCAACTCCATGAGGTCATCGGTCAAGAGACCGCCCCCGCCACCGCAGCAGAAGGTGCGTTCGCGGATGGTTTCTTCGTCCATATCGTGAAAGTGGTTGCAGACGGCCTTGATGACGGCGCGGGGAATGTCGAACTGCCCCCCCGGCGTCGGCCCCATGCGGCTGGCCCGCGCCACATTACAGGAGTCGTGAAAGGTCAGCACCATGTCGTCATTTTGTGACTTATCCAGGTTTAATTTGCCATTCTGGATCAAATCATTAGTGAACTCGCAAATGTGCTGTGGTATCGGATAGCTCGGATCTAGAAAATCCCAAGGACCCGCCAGGGTATTGAGAAAACTGTAGGCAACCCGCCAGGCATGGCCACATTCGCCAAAGACGATGCGTTTAACCTTGAGGGCGATGGCTGCCTCGCGGATACGCAGGGAGATACGACGCATGTTCTCGTAGGACCCGATGAACATGCCAAAATTAGCCGCCTCAGAGGCTATGGTGCTTAGGGTCCAGGAGACGCCAGCCTCGTGAAAGACCTTGCCGTAGCCAACCAGGCCATCGACATGGGGCTCGGCGAAAAAGTCCGCTGAGGGCGTTACCAGTAAAATGTCGGCGCCTACTTGATCGATGGGATAGCGAACCTTGACCCCGGTGTCATCAAATACGTCCTCCTCCAGCCCTTCGAGGGTGTCACGGAGGGCGGGGCCGGGCAGGCCAAGGTTGTTGCCGATCTTATAAACCTTGGCGATGATCTCGTTGCAATATTTCTGCCCCATGCCAATGTGGTCCATGATCTCCCGCGCGGCCATGGAGATTTCGGCGGTATCTATTCCATAGGGGCAGAAGACCGAGCAGCGACGACACTGAGAACACTGGTGAAAATAGCTATACCAATCATCTAGGACCTCCTGGGTCAGGTCCTCGGCGCCCACCAGCTTGGGGAAATATTTACCGGCCAAGGTGAAATATCGCCGATAGACCTTGCGCAGCAAATCCTGACGCGCGACCGGCATGTTCTTGGGATCACCGGTACCGATGTAATAGTGGCACTTATCGGTGCAGGAACCACACTTTACGCAGGCGTCCAGATAAACGCGCAAGGAGCGATAGCGGCCCAGCAGATCGCCCATCTTATCAATGGCCTTTTCTTGCCAGTTGTCCACCAGAACCCCCGGGAATCCCAAGGGCTCTTGATGCTCCGGCTTAGCCACGAAGGGCCGCGAATGGGCCATAACACCTGGCGTGACGGCAGGAATTTCGAGATAGGGCTGGAGCTCGGAAACCTCCAGTTTAACCTTAGCCATGATTCGACCTCGTCCGCGTTTCGTGTCTTGTCTTGCCTTCGGCCAGGAAGATCGGCACTGCCCGATCCGCCCTGCCAGCCAAACCTATTGTTCTAGCCGCTTGGCCCAGGGCGCCAGATGCCTCTGTTCGCGCGGGTTGTCGACCTGGTTGCGCGTCGGGCTGAAAAAGAGCCCCGGGGCGTGAAGTAACTTGCTGAAAGGGAAGACGATCATGAGGATGACCACCAACAGCAGATGCAACAGCAGCAATGGATCCGCGGGCAGGGGCTGAACTTGGAACCGCATAAGCCCCAAGAAGAACTGCTTGACCGAGATGACATCCACATGGACGACGAAACTCATCCCCAATCCGGTCAGGCCTATGCCGATCAAGAGGGCAAGTATCAGGTGGTCCGAGGGTCCGGTAATATAGCGGACGCGATCCACTAAGAAACGCCGCGACCAGAGACCGGCGAGACCGGCAACCATCGCCAAGCCCCCATAGATACCGAATGGCTGTATCACTTGAATGGGTAGCCAAACCGGATCGATAAAATAGCGGAGATGGCGCAATGTAACCAGGAAGAGGCCGAAGTGAAAAATCCAGCCAAACATCCAGGTCCACTTATTTCCCTTGAAAAGGCTTTCGAAGAGGACAACCTCACGGATTATTCGAAAAAGAACACCGCGTTTGGTGACGGGAGCCGGCGTCGTCGGGATCTTGAGTGGTGCTGGCGTGCGCGCGTACTGCAAGATTTTGTTCGCCAGGCCAGCCAAGAGTACGAGGGCGGCAAAGTAGAACAGCGAGGCGTATACAATTGTCAGGAACGACATGCTACCGCTACCTTAGGTTAATCCGTCGGAGACCCAGAGCTAATAACCGCCCCAGGCTTGCTTGTCTCTTGTCGCCGCCTTAACCCTAGCCAGCTAAGACGGAACTGAATTCATTAGCCTGGTTCAGGTCCCCAGACCCCGCAGTTCGCGGGGCCATGAACTGAACCTACGCAGCCCTGATAGGACGGCTTGGGGTCAGACGCAACCCGTTGGCTTCGGCAGGCCGGCGTAGCGGCAGGCCTGCTTGGATGGACCATAGGGGAACAAGCCATAGAGGTACTTACTCGTACCCTTATCCTTGCCCAATTTCTTACCGACGGCCTTGGTCAATACGCGCACGGCGGGAGCGATCTGATATTCCTCGTAGTACTCACGTAGGAAGTTGATGATGTCCCAGTGTTCGTCGGTCAGTGCTAGGTCATCTTCCTTGGCCATGACACCCGCAACGCCAGGAACCCAGTCATTGATGTTGGCTAGATAACCTTCTTCATCGGTTTCTAAAGTCTTGCCGTCGACTACGATTGGCATGATGAAAATCTCCTCGATTAGTCAGATAACAGGGGTTACAACCAGGCCTGAACTTTGTCGTTTTCCACGGCCAGATCCACGAAACCGGCATAGTCCACGATTTTGATACCCTCGATCAGACGATCCTCGTGGAAGCCACGGGCCTTGATGTCCGGGCCGAGGACGTAGACCGACACCTTACCGAGCCCAGCCTTGAGCTGTGACTCGGCGCTCGAACCTGCCAAGGCCGCATATACACCATCCTCCATGAGAAGAACGGAGGCCCCTTCAGAGGCAAACTTGAGGCAGGACTCCAGAGAGTTGCGCTCGAAGGGGGACTTGTTGACAGTGTGCAAGATACTCATGGAAACCCTCCTTAGAAGCTGAAGATCACGTCGGATTCGTCCATGAGTTCGGTCACGCGGGCGGCGTCCACCACCTCGACGATGTTTTCGATCTCCTCTTCCGTATCCATGTCCTCATAAGCGATCGCTACGAGATCGCCCTGAGTCAGGCCACGGGCCGCGAGGGAATCCGCGTCCACGAAGATGTTTTTGACTTCGTAATCGCCCAGAGTGCGGTAGGTGGGCGAAAAGTTCTTCATGCCGATGCCTGCGGTGTCCTGGCCCTTGACCAGTTGAAAAACGCCGTCATCGACAAACATGAGATTGACTTCCTGATCGAACGCCGCCCCGATCAGAACCACTTCCAGGGACTCCCAGGCATAGATGGTGCCATAGGGGGCCCTGCGGTTGAGGTACATGAATTTCTTCACGACTTCGGACATGACGCTTACCCCTGTTAGTCCCCAAAGACGACGAGACGATCCGATTGGATGGCCGCCTCGACCAATTGCCCGAGCCCGGAGATGCGGAACCTGGGATGGATGTTGGTGGCATCCTTACGGTTACGCTGGGCCTCGCCATCGTCCACGATACCCCGACGTTGGGCCGCGGCCACGCAGACGACCATATCCAGATCGTACTTTTCGGCCAGGTCCGCCCAACGGTTGACCACATGGCGATCATCCTGGGGAGGAGTCGTCAAGCGCGTCGCGTTGTTGACCCCATCGTGATAGAAAAAGACCCGAAAGACTTCATGCCCCTTCTCCAGTACATTTTTGGTGAAGAAGTAGGCGGAGTCCGAAGACTGGTGTTGGTAGGGTCCTTCGTTGACCTGAATTGCAAACTTCATTGCGACCTCGATCTGATATGGCCCTCCAGCCCCGGGGCTAGAGGGCCTTCGCCCTAGAAGCGGATGTAGTTGGAGGCGTTGAAGCTAGCCCGCGCGCCGCGCCAGGTATCGATGTGATACTTGGTGAAGGGCAGTTCGACCTCCTCGAAGAAGCGCGGCCAGCCGATGCGCTCAATCCATTCGTTGACGCGCTCCCAGTCTTGTGCACCTTCCTTGTAGGCTTTGAGGATACGCTTGACGATGGCGGTCGCTTCTGGCCACCGTGGCGGGTTGTTGGGGATACCAGCGGCTACCAACTTCTGGAAGGTGGGCTTGCCGCGGGCGTTGGAATGATTGCCGCCGACCCAGATCGCCAGCTTGGAGTGCTCGGCATCGTTGATCTGCATGGGTGGACAGGGCGGGAAACAGGCGCCACAGCAGATGCACTTGCGCTCGTCCACTTCCAGGGAGGGCTTGCCGTTCACGATGGCCGGCCGGATGGCGGCCACGGGGCACCTGGCAACCACCGAGGGGCGCTCGCAGACATTGGCCACCAGGTCATGGTTGATCTTGGGTGGCTTGGTGTGCTGGATATTGATGGCGATATCGCCCTGCCCACCGCAGTTGATCTGGCAGCAGGAGGTGGTGATATGCACCCGGTTCGGCATATTGGCGTTTTTGAACTCATCAATGAGTTCGTCCATCATGGACTTAACAACGCCGGAGGCATCGGTGCCGGGGATGTCGCAATGCAGCCAGCCCTGGGTGTGGGAGATCATGGCCACCGAGTTCTGGGTGCCGCCCACGATAAAGCCCGCCTCCTCGACAGCCTTGATCAGGGGCTCGACCTTGGCGGCATCGGCCACCATGTATTCCAGATTGGAGCGCAGGGTAAAGTGGACAAAGCCATCACCAAACTGCTCGCCAATGTCACAAAGCTTGCGCAGGGAAAAAAGGTCCAGGATACGCTGAGTACCCACCTTCACGGTCCAGATCTCGTCCCCACTGTAGGCCACATGACGCAGAACGCCAGGCTTCGGATGCTCATGGTACTTCCACATACCAAAGTTCTTGCGCTGCACGGGGTGCATATACTGCCAGGGATCGGGACATCCGGTTTCGATCGGCTCACGCATGTCGGCTGCTGCCATCGCCTTTCCTCCAAGAATACTGTTAGGTCTTGAAACGGTTCCGGGCGCGGCGCCCCGAGGGGCACCGGCCGCGTGGGGTGTTTAGCCGGCCTCGGCCTTGCGCTCGAACCAGGCCTCGGCGGCCTCGTCCCAGCCATCCATGCGGATGTAGGAACTCTGGCGCGGGTGGCTGAGCATGTTGGGATCCGGCTCGACACCGATCCCTTCGAGGAAGTTGGCCAGACCAATGCGCTCGATCATCTCACCACAGCGCTCGTGCTCCAGACCATTCTCGGCCCAGAAGTCGATGATGGTGGCACCCAGTTCGACCATGGACTCCCAGTCTTCCTCGGTCTCCAGCTTCTTGAAGGGCACAAGCACGGTGCCCATGAGATCGCCGATCTTCAGGGTACGCTTGCCACCGATGAGGATGGTGACACCCTTATCGTCGCCGGGATGCAGGGCCTTGGGCATGACGTTCAGGCAGTGCATGCAGCGCACGCAGTCGCGATTGTTGACCGCCAGGGTATCGTCGTCGTTGAGGGACAGGGCCTTGGTCGGGCAGCGGGTGATAACGTTGTCGATGTAGTACTGACGCCCCTTGTCGGCGACATAGGCCTTGACCTCGGCCTGATCCACCTTCATGTCGTCCCGCCAGGTGCCAATGACGGCAAAGTCGGCACGCTCGATCGCATTCTGGCAATCGTTGCCGCAACCGGAAACCTTGAACTTGAACTTATAGGGCAGGGCCGGACGATGCACATCGTCCACGAAGTTATTGACCAGCAGACGATGGGCCTTGAGTTCGTTGACGCAGGACATCTCGCAGCGGGCCGCACCCACGCACGACATGGCGGTACGCACACAGGGGCCGGCGCCGCCCAAATCCCAGCCATACTCGTTGATCTCGTCGAAAAAGTGCTGGGTTTTGGCGGTATCGGTGCCAATGAACATGATATTGCCGGTCTGACCATGAAAGGTCACCAGGCCCGAACCGTACTTCTCCCAGCTATCGGCAAGCTGCCGCAGCATAGCCGTGGAGTAATGGTTACCCGCTGGCGGCTGCACACGCAGGGTATGAAATTCCTTGGATTTCGGGAAGGCCTTGCCAACCTCGGAGAAGCGAGGAATGATACCGCCCCCATAGCCATAGACGGAAACAGTCCCGCCCTTCCAGTAACCCTTCCGGGTTTCATAGGAGTGCTCGAGCTGGCCTAGCAGGTCGTTGGTGACCTCGTTGATGCGCGATTCCGGATGCTCGTCGCGGAGACGCTTGATGCCGGTGATGAAGCTCGGCCAGGGGCCGCTCTGCAACTGATCGAGCATCGGAGTATTGTGCTTTTCGATAGCCATTGCGCTGTCTCTCCTGTCTATCTTAATTCAGAAAAGTGGAAGCCTTATTGTCACGGACTCGCGGCTTGATAAAGGCTGCGAGGCCCCATAATTTGGATCTTAACATCGGCGGGGTAACCGCCGTGTCTTATGGTCCTGCCACCTGCTACGGGCGGGTATGGGCCTGGTCGCGCTCCAATATACCCTTGGCTCCACTGAAGGGCTATTCCACTGAGGGGGAGATATGCTTACCCAACTTCTATCTCTTGTGGGATAGACGGGATAGAAGCTAAGGGCTCTCCAACCGATACCACCCCACAAGGTAATCCTTTCATTTGGAACCCAGGCAGAGGCGCCCGGATTTGTTAGAAATTCTACGGCATTACTCACATCTGGTCAATGGTCGATAATATAACCTTATGCTAATTTATTCAGTCGTGCCAGGCACCCATGGGGATCCTCACCTCGTCTCCTTACATGCCTACCTTTGCACCCTGAATAGGATTTGCATGGGTTACCTCCCCGTTGCATTCCATGGCGGTGGCTGCATATCCGTCCCCAGACTCGGAACCTAGCGGAAATCAAAACGCATGTTGAAACTCAGCGATATTCTGGTGGCCAATAAGGAAATCGACTCTTTCGAGGATCTAGCGCCGATCATTCAGGAGATTGCCCGCAATGGAGAGCGCTTCTTCCGCATTGATCTCAAGCCTCCCTATCCCGATACCCCCGATAACTGGGAGGATCGTCTCGAGGCTGCCTTTAGCGGCCTGATCCGCTAGACAGAAAAAGCCACCAGGACAAAGCCATGGACCTCAAAACCTTGGACATTAGCAGCCGGCGACTGGCTGATTCCGCCGCACATGCCAGCCTCAACCGGGGCGCCGAGCAGGCGGCTCTTGAATCTCATCTGGATGCCCTCCGCGAACGCCTTGATGACCTTAAACGCTCAAGAGCCCCCGACACCGAACTCGCCGATGCCCATCTTCAGATGGCTCGCGCACTGGTTGGCCTGGAACGTGGCAAGGAGGCATGGCCCCTCGCCCGAGAAGTGCTCGACGTCTTCATCGCCCATGAGGACTTCGAGTCTGCCGCCGACGCCTGCGATGTCCTCTTCCAGGCTGATCAGCCCCAATCCCTGGCTGCCTTGGGCCAGGGAATCTGGCTGGCGGTCACTTATCCCATGGACCCCGACCTTTCAGTGGAATTGCTGACCCATATCGTCGAGGAGACCCCCGACGATGCTGATGGTGCCGCCGTTGCCGCTACCACCGCCCTCTTCCTCGCCGATATACGCGCGGAAGGTACACAGAGGGAAAACCTGATGTTCTTCGCCAGCCAGATCCTCGGGCAGGTAGCCCGCCGCCATGGCGGCGTGGATAGCCAGGAGGCCTTTGACTATTGGATGGAGAAGCTCGAACTCAACCAACCCGAGAAATTCCTGGTCCGACTGCGCAATGTAGTCGATGTCCTGGTTCAGGATGAATGGTGGTTCGACCGTGATGCTCTGCGCGAGCGTCTGCCGGTAAACTAACAGGGTAACATCATGTTTTGGCGAGAAGATCCCAGTGAACGCGAGTGCGAAGCCACGGAAGATGTCGTCGATATCCTGTTCACCATCGACTGCAAGCGGCTACCGGTGGACCATGCCCATGCCCTATCCAGCGCCCTCATGCAGGCACTGCCGTGGTTCAGGGAAGAGGCCGATGCTGGCGTGCATACCATTCACGTCGCCGGCTCCCAGAATGGTTGGGAGCGGCCTCTGCACGGCTCCGAAAGCCAACTCATTGTTTCCCGCCGCACCAAGCTAACGATACGGATGCGTCATGAGCGACTGGACGATCTGATCCAGGGGCTGCGCGGACGCACCCTGGACATCGCCGGTTGCCCCCTGATCGTCGGCGAGGCCAAACTCAGGCCCCTCAGCAAGGAGACCACTCTTCTCGCCCGTTATGTCGTTTGCCAGGACGGCGAGGATGAGGAGACCTTCCTGAGGCGCATGGCACTTGAACTGCATCATCTGAATGTTGGCGTCCGTAAGGCCCTGTGCGGCAAAACCACCACCCTGACCATCCCAGGCGGTGGTTTGCAAACCCGCAGCCTCTTGCTTGCCGACCTCTCCCCCGCGGAATCCATCCGCCTCCAGGTAACCGGATTGGGTCCTCACCGCCACATGGGATGTGGTCTTTTTATTCCGCATAAAGGGGTCGCTTCGGTTCGCAAATAAGGGTCGATGATGTGACCTTGATGTCAAGAGAGTCGAAATCAAGGCGCTAGCCGCGCCAGCCTCCCCGCCTTTCATGATCCTGCCAGCGCTTAGCCAAGCATGCGGTGGCTTCCAGAGATGATGGGGCCAATCCTTGGCCCCGACCATGGCAAATCAGACTCCGAGAAGAATCCGTGACGGATCTTCCAGCATCTCCTTGATAGTGACGAGGAACTGGACGGCATCGCGGCCATCGATGAGGCGATGATCATAGGAAAGAGCAAGATACATCATGGGACGGGCCACGATCTGGCCCTGAACCACCATGGGGCGCTCCTGAATCTTGTGCATCCCGAGGATGGCGCTCTGAGGCGGATTGAGGATGGGTGTCGAGAGCAGGGAGCCAAAGACGCCGCCATTGGTGATAGAGAAGGTGCCGCCCGTTAAGTCCTCGAAGCTCAAGGTGCCATCCTTGGCCTTGCGGCCGAAATCACTAATGCCCTGCTCCACGCCCGCCATGGTGAGTTGATCGCAATTGCGCAGGATGGGCACCACCAAGCCGCGCGGACTGCTGACGGCGATGCCAATGTCATAATAGCCGTGGTAAATGATGTCGGCGCCGTCCACCGAGGCATTGATGATGGGGAAGCGCCGGAGGGCCTCCACCGTTCCTTTGACAAAGAAGGACATGAACCCCATGCGCACGCCATGGGCCTTCTCAAACTGATCCTTGTACTTGTTCCGCAGCTCCATGATGGGCTGCATGTCCACTTCATTAAAGGTGGTCAGGATGGCGGCGGTCTGCTGGGCCTGAACCAGACGCTCGGCGACGCGAGCGCGCAGGCGCGTCATGGGTACGCGCTGCTCGGGCCGGCCCGCCTCGCCACTCAGACCTGGGACCTGGGCATAGGGCGCGGCCGTGTCGGGATCGGCGGCGGTGGCACTGCTGGCCTCGCGCTGGTCGAGGTGAGCCACCACATCACTCTTATGGATGCGACCATCCTTACCGCTGCCCGCAATCTCGGCGGGATTGAGATCCAGCTCTTTGACCAGACGACGGGCGGCGGGGGCCAGCACGGCACCCACTGCCGGTGCCACTCCAGCAGGGGTACCGGCGACGGCGGCCGGCTTGGCAACCTCGGCCTCGGCAACCGACGCAACGCCAGTCGCGCCGATGCGACCCAGAACAGTGGCGGCGGTGACCACTTCACCAACCGCCATGAGAATCTCGGACAACTGACCGTCGGCAGGGGCTGGCACCTCCAGAACGACCTTGTCGGTCTCCAGATCGACCAGGTTTTCGCCTTTCTTGACCCGATCGCCCGGCTTCTGATGCCAAGCGAGGACGGTGGCGTCGGCGACGGACTCCGGGAGGGCGGGTACAAGGACTTCAGTAGAGGGGGTCATATCGGGATCCTGCGATTTTGTTTTTCGTTGAGCTGGCCAGAGAGGGCCTCGTCAATAAGGCGCTCCTGCTGTTCGACATGGACGTTGCGGTGGCCAACCGCCGGAGCAGCAGAAATGGCCCGTCCCGCGTAGCACACGTGTCGGTTATCCGCCAGCAGGCGGTGGAATCGGTGCTTGATCTGGTCCCAGGCACCTTGGTTCTGGGGCTCCTCCTGACACCAGATGAATTGGGTGGCAGTGGTGTAGGGGGCCAGGGCGGCAGCGAACTGTTCCCGGGGGAAGGGATAAAGCTGCTCCAGTCGCAGGATGGCCACATCCGTGAGGCCTCGGGTGCGCCGGGCCTCCAGCAGGTCGTAATAGACCTTACCGCTACACATGACCACCCGCTTCACATCCGCCGGATCCAGGGCATCGATCTCGCCGATCACGGGTTGAAAGCGACCGTTCTCCAGTTCTTCCAGGTTGGAGGTCGCCAGACGATGGCGCAACAAGCTCTTAGGCGTCATGACGATCAGGGGCCGACGGTAATTCCGCAGCATCTGGCGACGCAGCAAATGGAACATCTGGGCCGGGGTACTCGGAACACAGACCTGAATATTCTCCTCGGCGCAAAGTTGCAGATAACGTTCCAGGCGGGCTGAGGAGTGTTCGGCGCCCTGTCCCTCCAGGCCATGGGGCAACAGCATCACCAGGCCGCAATCCAGATTCCACTTGGTACCAGCAGAGGTAATGAATTGGTCGATAACCACCTGGGCACCATTGGCGAAATCCCCAAACTGGGCCTCCCAGAGGGTGAGGTGGTTGGGTTCGGCCAGGGCATACCCATACTCATAAGCCAATACCGCCTCCTCCGACAGGATGGAGTCGATGGCAATGAAGGGCCCCTGATTCTCGTGCATGTGCTGCAAGGGGGTGTAGCTCTCCCCCATGAGCTGGTCGTGGATCTTGGCATGACGATGGAAGAAGGTGCCACGGCCGCAGTCCTGTCCCGAGAGGCGCACGGGGAAGCCAGCATCAACCAGACTCGCGTAGGCCAGGTTCTCGCAGAACCCCCAGTCGGCCAACTGATCGCCCTTGGCCATTTTACGCCGCTCGTTCCAGATCTTACTGACCCTGGGATGAAGCTCGAAGCCCTCGGGTAACTGCAAAAGTTGCTGGGCCAGGTCTTGCAGTTCGGCGCGGGGCAAACCCGTATCTACATCCTGGTCCCAATCCTTACCGGCGAAGGCCCGCCAGGATACCCGGAAGGCGTTGTCCAGTCCGCACATGACAGGGCGGGCCATCACGACACCATGTTCGATCGAGGTGCGATACTTCTCGACCATGGCCTCCGCGTCCTCCTTGGCCAGGATGTCCAGATCAGCCAATCGCTGCGCGTAAACCTCCCGGGCCGTGGCATGGGCACGGATTTTCTTGTACATCATGGGCTGAGTCACGGCGGGCTCGTCGGCCTCGTTATGGCCCAGACGGCGATAGCAGACCAGGTCGATCACGACGTCCTTATGGAACTGGTTGCGATAATCAAGGGCCATGCGAGTAACAAAAATGACCGCCTCCGGGTCATCGCCGTTCACATGGAAGACCGGGGCCTGAACCATCTTGGCCACGTCGGTGCAATAGGGCGTGGAACGGACGTCCAGGGGATGGCTGGTGGTAAAGCCGATCTGGTTGTTGACGACGACATGGACAGTGCCGCCGGTGCCGTAACTGCGGGTCTGGGAGAGTTGCAGGGTCTCGGTCACCACGCCCTGACCAGCAAAGGCCGAATCGCCGTGGATCAGCAGAGGGAGGACCTGGTCACCGGTACGGTCACGGCGCCGCCGCTGCCGGGCACGCACCGAGCCCTCGATGACCGGATTGACAATTTCCAGATGGGAGGGGTTGAACCCCAGAACCAGGTGGACGCCACCACCAGGGGTCTCCACGTCGGAAGAAAAGCCCAGGTGGTACTTCACGTCCCCAGCCCTGTCTCCCACGTGAGGGATGCGGCCCTCGAATTCGTCAAAGAGGGTCTTGGGTGGCTTGCCCAGCAGGTTGATGAGGACATTGAGTCGCCCGCGATGGGCCATGCCAATAACAACCTCCTTGATGCCCTTGCGCCCGGCGCGCTGAATCAGTTCATCAATGAGTGGAATCATGGCCTCGGCGCCTTCCAGCGAAAAGCGCTTCTGGCCGACATAACGGGCATGGAGATAGCGCTCCAGACCTTCCGCTGCCGTCAGCAGGGTCAACAGCCAACGCCGATCCTCGGACTCCAATTCGGGCTTGGCACGATAGCCCTCCAGCCGCTTCTGTATCCAACGTTTTTCCTCAACGATGGTGATATGCATGTACTCGGAGCCCACGGAGCCACAGTAAATCTCCCGCATGAGGTCCACAATATCGCACAGGCGCATACGGTCGGGGGCGTAAAGGGAACCGGTGTGGAAGGTCTGATCCAGATCCGCCTCCCCCAACTGATAGAAGGCCGGGTCCAGATCCACTATCAGAGGCTTTTCACGGAGATGGATGGGGTCCAGATCGGCGACCTGATGACCACGAAAACGATAGGCATTGATGAGCCGCAGAACCGCGGCCTGTTTCTCTGCCGCCGCCGGTTCCAGTCGCTCCGAGGAGCGAACCAAAGGCCGGACAGAGCTCTCCCGCGCCAGGCGCAGAAAATTCTCCTTGACGGGGCCGTGAGGGACATCATTCGCGGCGGCGCCACGCATGATGTCGAAGCGTTGCCGCCAGGCCAGGTCCACGCTCTCCGGATCGGCGAGGTAACGCTCGTAAAGGTCTTCGATGAAGGCCGCGTTGCCTCCATACAGCGCGCTCGAGGCGCGAAACATCTCGATCAAAGCGCTCATGGTGGTTGTTAACTCCGCAGGTTGAGCCTGTCTTTATCGGCGCGCCTCTGGCGGGCGCTTGGATTGAGTCCTGACCCTGGCCATTGGATTCAACCCAGCTTGGCTCACCCAGGCCGAGAGCCAAATCAATGACAAAAGTCAATGGCGGCAATGTATAGCATAATCAGACGACTCATGAACAAGAGATTCCCAAAGCCATGCTTCGGAGAAATCTGGCTCGATTTTGGACCCAGCCCAACAGACCCTGGCACCCAAGAACCCGCCTTAGTTCGGGTATAGGCATCCCACTAATCTCCACTTCACAAATCCTGGCGCTAGGTTATACTCCGCCGCAGATAATCGCGCCATACGGTCCGCGCCCACAACACCCCCTAGGCACGCTTCCTCTGTACACCCATTTTCGCTTGGATCAGGCCAGTGCCCACCCGGCGGCCTCCATTTCATCCCCCTGCTCCCCCTGTCGTCCCGTTGCGACGGCGCCCGGAGTTCCTAAGGATGCCCCTCACTTGGCGCATCCCTTCCAGGAGTGTTCATGACCTTTTCTTCCCTCGGCCTCAGGGCCGAATTGCTGCGGGCAATTGACGCCCAAGGCTATGACGATCCCACCCCCATTCAGGCCCAAGCCATCCCGGCGGTGCTCGCCGGTGGCGACATTCTGGCCGGCGCCCAGACCGGTACCGGCAAAACCGCCGCCTTCGCCCTGCCGATTCTCCAACTGCTTTACAGCCGGCCCAGGACCGGCCGTCAACCCCGCGCCCTGGTTCTGACGCCCACCCGTGAGTTAGCGGCCCAGGTCGAGGAGAGCGTGCGCACCTATGGCCAATTCCTCCCCCTGCGCACCGCCGTTATTTTCGGCGGTGTCGGCATACAGCCCCAGGTGGATCGACTGCGCGTCGGCGTCGATTTGGTGGTTGCAACCCCCGGTCGTCTGCTCGACCATGCCGGTCAGGGCACCATCGACCTGTCACGCATCGAGGTCCTGGTCCTGGACGAGGCCGACCGCATGCTTGACATGGGCTTCATCCATGACATTCGCCGGGTGCTGAAACTCCTGCCACCGCGTCGGCAGAATCTGCTCTTTTCGGCCACCTATTCCGCCGAGATCGAGCAACTCGCCACCGGCATACTGCGCTCCCCCACCTTTATCGAGGTGGCGCGCCGCAACGGCACCGCCGACCTGGTGCGACAACTGGCGCACCCCGTGGACAAGACCCGCAAGCGTGAGCTGCTATCCCACCTCATCCACGCCGGCGGCTGGGAGCAGGTGCTGGTCTTTACGCGCACCAAGCATGGCGCCAACCGGCTGTCCGACCAATTGACAACCGACGGCATCAATTCCGCCGCCATCCACGGCAACAAGAGCCAGAGCGCCCGCACCCGGGCCCTCCTGGGCTTCAAGCAGGGCCAAGTCCGCGCCCTGGTCGCCACCGATATCGCCGCCCGGGGTCTGGACATCGACCGGCTGCCCCATGTGGTCAACTACGAGCTACCCAATGTGCCCGAGGACTATGTCCACCGCATTGGGCGCACCGGCCGCGCCGGTTCCGAAGGTACCGCCCTGTCGCTCGTCAGTCCGGACGAACATAAGCTGCTTGCCGACATCCAGCGGTTGCTCAAGCGCAAGATCCCTTTGCATACCATCCTTGGTTTCGAGCCCCTGCCCCTGGGATCCGCCCCTCCGGATCCAGAACCCGCGCGCATTCATCGCCCCCGCCCGGTACAGAGACCACAGGGTCCCAGTCCGCACCGGCAAGGCGGCCTGCAGCGCCAGGGCACGCAGGGGCAAAGGCTTCGTCAGGCAGGTTGATCATGATGTTACGATCTCGGCCCTCACGTCTTCTCGGGTATGCGCAAGCAACCCGGAATCCGACCGTCGATTAAGTTGTGTATTGATTATTCGACCGTTCTTCTTTTGCCAATACACATCAGATCTATCGAGACAGAAGAGACATGAACATTTACGTTGGCAACCTCTCATACGGCGTCACCGAGGACGAACTACGCGAGGCCTTTGGGGCTTACGGTGAAATCTCCAGCGTCAGCCTAATTACCGACAAGTTCTCTGGCCAGTCCAAGGGCTTTGGCTTCGTGGAGATGCCCAACAACTCCGAGGCGGATGCCGCCATCAAGGCCCTCAACGAGACCCCCCTCAAAGGGCGCAACATGCGCGTCAACCAGGCCAAGCCCCGCACCGACCGTCCCCAGCGCACGGGTGGTGGTGGCGGTGGTCCTGGTGGTGGGCGTCGCTACTAAGCGTTGACCCCAGGCGGCGGGCCTGTCTCGTCGTCTAGCTGCCCCTAAAGGCCGGTAGCGTAACTACCGGCCTTTTTTTCTCAGGAGGAAACGCGTGGCAGTGCCTGTCGTGCCGCCCGGCTTCAGCGGTAGGGTCGCAGATACCACCACTCGAAGGCACGTTTCATCCAATGAAAAAGCCGGCTGGAGGGCAGCATCAGGTTGTATTTCTCGGTGCGGGCCACCAGCATGCCTCGATCCATGGCATCGACAATGCAAACAAGCTCGACCTTGAAGGTCTCGCTTGGGGTCTCGCCCCGCAACTCCGCCAGCAGGTTCCCGACGGCTGCCCGAGCCTGAAGGTCCGCCATGTGGGCTTGCTTAGGCATCCACTCCGGTCCTGGAAAGCTGCCGGAATCGCCAGCGACATAGACCCGCTCCAGGCCGGTAACCCGGCAGTGAGCGTCTGCCTGGATCAGGCCACCCGGGGATCGCGGCAGGCCAGTATTATCAAACCAGGTGTTGCCCGTCATGCCGGGCATAAAGACGATCAGGTCGGCGGCGAAATCCCCCCCCTCCGTACTCACCCTGGCCTCACTGAAGCCCTTGAGCTTGTGACCGAGGTGGGTCTCGATGTCGCGCTTACGCATCTCTGCCATGAGGCCGCTGACGGCCTTGGGTCCCAGCCGATTACCCGGCTTGTCCGCCGGGCTGAAAAAGACCAGCTTGAACTGGTCCCGGCGCCCCTCTTGGCGCAATTGGCGATCAATGCCAAAAAGGAACTCGAACATGGGCCCACCCCTCATGGCCTGGGGCTCAAGAGGGTTCCCGGCGAACCCCAGGGCGATGACACCCCCCTTCATCTCGCGAAGGCTGTCGCGGATGCGCTCGGCAGCGGCAATCCCCTCGCAGGGCGTGATGGCATGTTCGATGCCTGGCAGCTTCTTGATGAAGCGCCCGCCAGAGGCGATGATGAGGCCCTCATTCTCGACGGGACCCGCGCTGGTCTCCAGGATCCGGCCATCGGCGCTCAGGCTTAAGGCCTCCGCCGCCCGGTGTTCGACCCCCAGGCGTCGAAAAAAGGGGCCAAGGGGCAAGCGCAGATCCTCGGCGCGACGGAGGCCCGCCGGGATCCAGATGAGACCGGGCAGATAGACGAATTCGGCCTTGGGGCTCACCACCGTGATCTGAATGTCGCCAGCCTTGTGGAGGGCACGGACGGCGGTCATGGCGGCGAAGCCGGCACCAACGACGGTGACGCGAGACATGGGCATCTCCTAGGGGATTCTCGATTAATAAATGAGTCGTGGTGCGATTCCATAAGCCACAGAGGGCAGGGACGACGCCTTGGGGCTCAAGCGGGTCACTTTGGACAATGGGGGCAGTGTACAGATGAAGCCAAGAACCTTCGACACCATCATCATCGGCACGGGACCGGCGGGTGAAGGGGCCGCCATGAAGCTCTGCAAGGCGGGCCAGAAGGTAGCCGTGATCGAGGCCCACGACAAAGTAGGGGGTGGCTGTACCCACTGGGGTACCATCCCTAGCAAAGCCTTGCGTCACTCCATTCAGATGCTGGCGGACTACCGGCGCAATCCCTTGTTTCAGCACACCCTCGATCAGGTTGAAGTCGAGTTCCCCGACATCATCCGGGCAGCGGACCACGTCATCGAGGCCCAGGTAAGCACCCGCTACCGCTACTATCATCGCAACCGGGTGGACGTCATCTTTGGTCGGGCATGCTTCGTCGATGACCACCATATCCAAGTGCCACGGCCGGAGGGCGTGGCCGAGATCCTGGGCGCGGACCACTTCGTCATCGCCACCGGCTCTCGTCCCTACCATCCCCCGGACATTGACTTCAGCCATCCGCGCATTCTTGACAGCGATTCGGTGTTGCGTCTTGGCTATACCCCGCGCTCCATCACCATCTATGGCGCTGGAGTCATTGGCTGTGAATACGCATCGATCTTCACCAATCTCGACGTCAAGGTAAACCTCGTCGATACCCGCGACCGACTCCTCTCTTTCCTCGATGACGAAATCACCGACGCCCTCAGCTACCACTTGCGTCAGCAAGGCGTCGTCATCCGCCACGATGAGACCTACGCCGCCGTGGAGGCCGATGAGGATGGGGTCGTTCTCCACTGCCAGTCTGGCAAAAAGTTCAAAACCGATCTGCTTCTCTGGGCCAATGGCCGCAGCGGGAATACCGCCAACCTGGGCCTGGAGGAGATCGGCCTGACCCCTAACCGCCGTGGTCAACTCGACGTCAATGCCAGCTACCAGACCGCCCTGCCCCATATCTACGCCGCTGGCGACGTGGCCGGCCCCCCCGCCCTGGCGAGCGCCAGCTATGACCAGGGACGTTTCGTCGGCGCCCACATCGCCGCCGGCCAGTGCGACTGGTCCCTGATCGAGGAATTCCCGACCGGTATCTACACGGTCCCGGAGATCAGTTCCCTAGGCCGCAATGAGCGCGAACTTACCGCCGCCCAAATTCCCTATGAGGTCGCCCACGCCAACTTCCGCACCCTGGCGCGCGCCCAGATCACGGGGCACACCGTCGGCATGCTCAAGATCCTCTTTCACCGCGAAACCCTGGCTATCCTCGGCATCCACTGCTTCGGCGAACAGGCCTCAGAGATCGTCCACATTGGCCAGGCCATCATGTCGCAGAAGGGCGAGGCCAATAGCCTGCGCTACTTCGTCAACACCACCTTCAACTACCCCACCATGGCCGAGGCCTACCGGGTGGCGGCATTAAATGGGCTTAATCGTTTATTTTAAAAGCGAACGCTGACCTCCATGACTCCTGGCGCAACCCCGAGAACCTGGAAAATCACCAAGGGGTGCGCGGGGCAATTGCCCCCAGACCGTGTCCAGCGGTCCAGGAGGACCAGGCGGCCATCGTTCGAAACTCGCCTGGGTCACGGGACAGCAAAGGATCCCTGTGCGGAAGCGGAGTCCGGCGTCAGTTCGGGATAGCCCAGTTCCTCGAGGGCTGCGACCAGTTCATCGCCATCCAGGGTGCGCACCAGGGCCCTGCCATTGCGCGCGATACGCTCCACCTTGGCCATACCCTCGCCGTAGGTTGAAAGGTTGTTGAAAGATCCGCACCAGCCCTCGAGCAGGGGTTGCCGGGAACGGTGGGTATAGACAGGGGTATCGCGCAGGATGACGCGCTCCCAGCCTTCAATCTCCTGGCGCAAACGCACCAAAAAACCTATCTCACCGATGGTAAGATTCTCGTCCGGTCCGATCCATTTCGCGCTCATTGCGGTTCTCCAAGAGCCACTGGCAAGCCGCCAGGGGGCATCGGGAATACCCGGTAAAGCAGAGTATAGATCGCTAGCGCGCTACAGGGCGCCGAGGGGTTCGTGGCAGGCAAACAGAAGCACCGGAAGGCAAACAACGGGGTGGCGTGCATGGCCGACTTATCCAGCCGCCGCGCCTGCTTGCTTCCCAAACTCTGGAGGATACCCAGATCCAGAACCTCAGGTATCAGCATTTGAGCCGCCCCCCAGGAGGTTTTGGTAAGTTCCCTGGGTGGCCGAGGTGCACCCTCCAAGCCCAGGCCAGGCCCGGCCTCAACTGAGCCCAAACTGACGGAGTTTGCGATAGATGGTCCATTCGCTAACCGCAAGTTCCTGCGCGACCAGGCGGCGATTGCCCTGGTGCCGGCGCAGGACACTGGCCAGACGTTCGAACTCCGAGGCAGAATCCCTGACGACGGGTTGCGCCTCCAGGGGCCGGGCCTCTTGGGGGGACTGGCCACGAGGGCCTGACCCCCCTGCGTGGGGCTCCGGGCTGGGGGCGGAGACGGGTTCCGGGAGGGCCTCGCGGATATGCCTGGCGGTAATCCGACCCTCCTCGCTGTTCACCGCAGCCACCCAGAGGATGTTTCGCAGCTCGCGGACGTTACCCGGGTAGTGGTAGCCCTGGAGCTGGAGCAGGGCATCATCATCAATACGCAGGATCTGACCGTAGGACCGGGCGATACGCCCAAGGAGCGTCTTGGCCAGAACCGGGATGTCGTCGAGGCGATCCGCCAGCCTCGGCAGCCGCACCGTCATGCAGGCGATGCGGAAATAGAGGTCTGCACGAAACCAGGGGACGCCGCGCAATTCCCGATTGGTGGCGCAGATGATGCGCACATCGGCGCTCCGGGTGTGGTTGCTGCCTAACCGCCGGAATTGCCCGCTTTCCAAGATCCGCAGCAGCTTAGCCTGCAGGGGCAGGGCCATTTCCCCCACCTCGTCGAGGAACAGGGTCCCCTTGTCCGCCAGTTCGTAGAGCCCGCGCTTTGCCACGGTACTGCCGGTGAAGGCGCCTTTCTCGTGTCCAAAGACCTCGCTTACGAACAGTTCCTGGGTCAGGGCCGTGCAATCAAGGGTCAGGAAGGGTTGATCCCGTCGTCGCGACTGGCTATGGACATAAGCGGCCGCCAGTTCCTTGCCGGTACCCGTCTCCCCTAGCAGCAGCACAGGGACATCGGAGTCACCGGCCAGTCGGAGCCGTTTCATGGCCTCCCGGAAGGCAGGGGAGGACCCGACCAGACCCATCTTTGCGTGACCAGGGTTGTCGAGGGACGGGTGGTGGCGGGCCGCATCCCTCTGGATCAGTTCCCCGATATAGACCTGGCCGTTACCCGTGCGCAGGGGGTATGCCTGGATGCTCAGGCGATGCTCCCGTCCCTCCATATCGAGTTGGCTACAATTCTCGGAGAGGGTGGCTTGGCCATCAAAGACCTTCTGGAAGGGGCAACTAAGGCCCTGGCCCCCACAGGGGCAACCGGTTGTGCCTTGGCGGCACAGCAGGGTATGACAAGGACGACCGACAACCTCCCGGCGATCGACGCCGAAGGCCTCGGCGTAGGCCTGGTTGACGACCAGGATGCGTTTTAGCCCATCGATGATAACGAAGGGTTGGTCGTGCATCTCGACCAAGGACTCGAGATCGATGGGAATGTGCATACTTTCCACCCCCTAATGGCCTGATCCATTCAGCCTAGATTATTATTAATCACATTTGTGACAGAATCGGCCCTTTGGTTACGCCTTTTTGTCACCTGACAACCGGGTGCCGTGTCAGGTGACAACTGTCATATGTCATGTGTCAGATCCCTCTAATCCCCCTCTGCGTAGCCAGGCCTAGTAGCTTCATCATCCCGCGTTTGGGTCCCCAGAGAAGCCCGGCCCACCCTCCCCCCCGGCCGCCAGGGTTTGGCGCACGGGGCCTGCAGCCAGTCCCTGACAAACAAGAAAAGGACTTTCAATACAGTTTACTAAGTAGTGCCATCCCGCCAAGACCTGCTATTTCACAACACCCGCCTGTAGATTATCGCCATCCGCCGGGTATTACAACCGAGGCGGAAAGTTCCCGGCCCGTCTCAAATTTTTCCGATTCTGGCTTAGATGTTGCGTTACTCCTTGGTACCGACCCCAGAAGTGACCTGATGTCAGGGGTCCGAAGCATCCGGGGACCCGACGCGTTGCGTCCAATCCGGCGTAACACGCAAGCAACCCTAGAGCCGCACCCAACCTAGCGAGACGCAGGAGTACCTAAGCCATGTATCCGAGCACCCTACCCATCCTGAAAAGGAGCGCCCTGCTCCTGACCCCCCTGGCGCTGGGGGTCAGCACCGCCCTGGCAGCGCCGCTACCTGGGGGCACCCTGGACCCCTTGACCATCCCCAAATACGTTATCCCGCTGGTCATCCCGCCGGAGATGCCTAAGAGTGCAGGCGCGTCCGCCTACGACCAGGGTGCCACAGCCGACTACAACATCGCCGAGCGCCAGTTCCAGCAGCAGATATTGCCGGGCGGAATCTGGAACACGGTCAATGGGCGCACGGATCCTTTCCCCGCAACTACGGTCTGGAGCTATGGCCGTGCCGACGACCCGATTCCGCCTGGGGGCGTCGCGCCCGTCCCTGCGACACAATCCTCCTTCAATTACCCCGCATTCACGGTCGAGACAACCTCCGGCAACCCTACCAACATTCGCTGGATTAATGAGCTAGTGGCGATCGACCCCGGCACTGGCAAGCCCTACCCCTCTGGCAACTCGATGCGAACCTTCCTGCCCCATGTGGTCACGGGTTCGGTGGACCAGAGCCTGCACTGGGCGAACCCCGGCATGTTGACCTGCGCCGACGGTACCGTTCGCACAGACTGCCGCCCGGATCCGAGCAGCCTAGTCAATCCGGGCCTTGGGCTGCCCTACACCGGTCCGGTGCCCATGATCACCCACGTGCACGGCGCCCACGTCAATCCGGACAGTGATGGCTACCCGGAGGCCTGGTGGCTCCCGGACGCAAGCAACATACCGGTTGGCTACGCCACGCAGGGAGCCCAGTTCGGGCAGGCGGACGGTGCGAACGCCCTTCCTGGCTCCGCCTTCTTCAGCTACCCCAACGACCAGGCCGCGACGACCATCTGGTACCACGATCACACCCTGGGCATGACCCACAACAACGTGTATGCGGGACCGGCGGGCTTCTGGCTGATCCGCGGCACTTACACCGACCCGGTAACCACCCAAACGGTCCCGGACAGCCCGGCCACGGGCGTGTTGCCGGGTGCCGGCGAGGGCGGGCGTCCGACGGATCCAACCGCCGGAGGCTGTGACCCCAACTTCGATGGCGCCTGCCGAGCGGCGATCCGCGAGATCCCGATCGCCATCCAGGACCGCTCCTTCAACCTGGATGGGACCCTTTTCTACCCTCAGACCCGGGACTTCTTCAACGCCATCCGACCCAACGCGGTTGTCCCCTACGTCCCCTCCGATCCGACCACCTGTGCGGCCACGAAGACCTGCTCGGACATAGCCCCGATTTGGAACCCCGAGTTCTTCGGCAACACCATCGTGGTCAATGGCAACACCTGGCCTGACCTGCAGGTTGCCCCGCAGCGCTATCGCTTGCGTCTTCTCAACGGCTCCGACGCGCGGTTCCTGAATCTTTCCTTGTGGATTGTGCCGCCGACCTGCAACAAGAAGACGGGGATCTGCGTACCGGCGACCAACGCCTATTCGCTCGACAGCCAGAAGTTGGCTGGCCAGCGGAAGTATGTGGAGATGCCCTTGTACCAGATCGGCGCGGAGCAGGGTTTCCTGCCGCAGGTGGTGGAAGTTACCACTGGCTTTGCCACGCCGCTACCGGGTAATGGGACGATCCCGGCTGCAGTGGCTTCTGCCAACCCGAGCCAGGCCCCCCAGGTGTCAGGATAGATGTCGCCTCCCTTTGGGAGGATGTGTGGGAGGATGGGGCATCACCGACCCGGGGCTTTGCGCCCTCCGGGGTCAGCCGGGAAGGAGCCCGAAGGGCGACTGAACTG
>WBZT01000159.1_pt1 | contig 56483 bp, 46 predicted proteins | sample 5204241 | NCBI WGS metagenome assembly WBZT01 (sample SAMN12344358, study PRJNA552823) | activated sludge metagenome | biome: Activated sludge suspended growth; feature: Nitrification reactor; material: Wastewater; isolation source: activated sludge from nitrification reactor of wastewater... | reverse complement strand
TCGTTGATTTTTATAAAACCTTCCCCTCGAAACTGAAAACTGAAAACTTTAAACTGAAAACCTTATGCCTTAAACTTTATCCCGCTCTCCGAGCGGGACTTAAACCTTAAACCTTAAACCTTAAACCTTAAACCTTAAACTTTAAACCTTAAACTTCTCAAAACCCTCTCATTTCCTTCTCCAAAAACAACAGCAAATGGCACGGACTGCTGAATCAAGGCGCGGTAGTAAAGGGAGAAAAGCTGTTGTCGTTCGTTAGGGTGTTCGCGGAGCGGATCGTCTTCCCAGGGCAGGTCGATGTCGGTGAGGAGGTAGTAATCGTAGTGCCGTTGTCGGTCGAGTTGAAGAATGGTGTCGGAGATGTTGCCGTATTTGTATTCGCTCCAGATGCGGATGACGAGCAAAGTGGTATCGCAGATGAGGACCGGCGGATGAGTACGCAGCACTTTTTCTTCTTCGGCAATCTGCAGACGCGCGAGTTCGTCGAGGTCTTGTTGGCGGTAGGGGCGACCGAGGTGTTCGAGGTAATCGCGGGCGACTTCTTTCACAAATTCACAGTGATAGTGGTCGGCGATGGCAGCCGCGAGCATGGATTTTCCGGTACTTTCCGGACCCACAATACCGATGCGTTTAATTTTCTCCATGCCGTACCGTTAGTTTCTGCTTCCATTCGCGAAAACCGAGGAAGGAGAGCGCCAGATACACAGTAAAAAGTCCGGCGTAGCCTTGCAAATCCTTGATGAGATAAATAATGATGTAAGCGATGTTCACCAGCATCCAGAGGATCCAGTTCTCCATTTTCTTTTTTGCAACCAGATACTGCGCCATGAAGGCGCCGCAGGTGGCCAGACTATCAGCCCAGGGAAAATGGGCGTCGGTGAATTTCTTCAGCAGACTTCCCAGCAGCCATCCGCCAGCGAGGATGATCAGTCCTGAGAAGACACGCTCGTTGTTGCGCATCCAGGCCGGCGTGAAATTTTCAGAAGCATGTTGCTGCCAGTTCATCCAGCCGTAAATCAGCAGTGGAATGTAAACCGCCTGCTGCAAAGTGTCTGCGTAGAGTTGCTGTCCGAAGAACAGAAACATCGAAATAGTGACGTTGAGGAGTCCGATAGGAAAACACCAAACGCGCTGCTTCAGCGTGCCCCAGACTCCCACGATTCCGGTCAATACACCTATAAGCTCCAGTGCCGACATTGGCTGCAAACATACAGCAATTGGAAGGAGTAGAAGGGCGGAAGGAAGAAAATCGGCACTTTAGATTTTACCGAGATTTAGCGGTATTTGTCACGGATATATGTCTGATATACAGTCTTTAACGTGGCTTGCACATTTCTAAGAATTGGATTTTTCCGATTTCCCGCTTGCAGGTGTCAGTTAAAATGTATAGGTTTGTTTAAGTAACCTAACTCTCTTATGACCACTGCTGATGCTTTTAACCGGATCATCGAATCGCTCCAGGTAAAATATTACCGGTCGGCGATGCGTGAAGTCATCAAGCCATCAGAGCTCAACGGTTCCATCGAGCCACGAAATATTCTGGTGCAGGTGAAGTCGGGAGAGTTTTACGGTGAACGTGATTTCACTCCGATTCCTCCTGGTAGTTTTTATTTCATGCCGGTGGGTTCGCCGATTTTCTTCCGCCATGGTAAAGGTCCCAAGTATCCGGTGTTCGGGAAAGAGGGGTTCAGTTCGCCTGATCAGCGCGAGCAATTTCTGAAGACGCGCTTCCACAAACAGGGCGTAGATCCGAAGAAAGATATTTTCTCCATCTGCGGATTCGATGTGCACATCTACGGCGCGATTCCGTTCTTTTCGATCCTCGAACTGCCCTGCTTTGTTCTTCCGCCGGATGAAGAGATGAATTACCTGATGGAGACGTTGATTGCGGAAGAAGAAAAATCGCAGCTGGGGAAAGAGCGCTTGCAGCGGAATCTCTGCGAAGAACTGGTGATACATATCTGCCGGTACATCTCTGGAAAACCGGAGTATGAAAAGAATTTCGACAAGATCAATTATCTCCTCGATAAGCGATTGGTGAATATCATCCAGTACATTCAATCGAACCTGGGAGGTGATCTCAGCAACCAGACGATCGCGAATCAGGCGTATGTGTCGAAGGATTATGTGGGACAGTTTTTCAAGACGATGACCAATACCAACCTGCAGGATTATATCGAGAATCAGCGTCTCGAAAAAGCGCATTATCTCCTGCGCACTACCAAGGACAATGTGCAGGAAATTGCGCACAGCATCGGCTTCAAAGATCCGGCTTATTTCTCCCGCCGTTTCAAAATGAAATTCAATAAAAACGCGAACCAGATCCGCAAAGAATCGGCCATCGCTATTTGAGCCACTGATTTTTTATGAGAATTAAGATCAGTTATGATACGATCATAATAAATCTTAATCATCAGTCTAATCAGTGGCTAAACGGGAACGCAGATTCGCCTTCGGCTAACGCGGATCTCTGATTTATTCCCGTGCAATAAAAACGAACAGAATGTCGTTGCGAACGCTGCTAACCGCTGCTAACCGCTGCGTTTAAACCTCCGGGTATTTAGAGTAACGGATGTCCCATCTTTTCCCTATATGTCGATCATTTTCTTCTTTCTGTCGATTTCTATCCCTACCAACCCCGAAATTCACTAAACTCGCCTTATCAAATAACATCATGAAAAAAATCCTCATTTCCTTGCTCTGTGCCGGCTTTGTCGCCACAGCGGTTGCGCAGGGTCCGCCGGAGAAAGTGCCGGTGCTGAACCCTTCTGAAAACCTGATCGTGGACGGACTTGATCCGATTCCGCTGACCCTCGTGAAAGAAGTCAACCGTTATACCAACGTGCGTTCGGCCGGCTTCGTCGACTGGCATCCCAAACGCCGCGAGATCCTCATGAGCACACGTTTCGGTAATACGTCGCAGTTACATTACCTGAGCATGCCCATGGGTGCCCGCAAGCAGCTCACCTTCTTCGATGAGCCCGTAGGCGGTGCGACCTTCGATCCGGTGAACGGAAATTATTTTGTGTTTTCACGCGATGCCGGCGGTAATGAGTTCGGGCAGCTGTATCGCTATGATATGGCCGATGGAAGCATTACGATGCTCACCGATGGCGGACGCAGTCAGAACGGCGGCATGCAGTGGACCAACAAGGGCGATCAGTTCCTCTACTCTTCCACCAAACGCAACGGCGCCGACCGTGATATCTATATCATGGATCCGATGAATCCGAAAAGCGAGCGGCTCGTGCTGCAGGTGACCGGCGGAGGCTGGGGCGTGAACGATATCTCTCCCGACGATAAAACCATCATCGTGGGCGAAGGACTCTCGGTGACCGAAAGCCATCTCTACCTCGTGGATATCGCTACCGGAACTAAAACACGATTGTCTCCCGAAACCAAGGAGCAGGCGGTGTTCGAGGGTGCCCTGTTCCTGAAAGATGGTAAAACGATCATCATCTCTACCGACCTCGACAACGAGTTCCAGTATCTCGCGAAGATGGATCTCACCACGAAGAAGATTACACCCATCACGAAAAATATTCCCTGGGATGTGAGTGGTTATGATCTGAGTCCCGACGGAAAGAAACTCCTCTTCACCACCAACGAAGCCGGCTTCTCCAAACTCTATATGCTCAACGTTGACGCGAATCTCTACGAACCTGTGACCGAAATCCCCAACGGTTCCATTGGCGGCTTCAAATGGCACAAGAACGGAACAGAGTTCGCGTATGTGTATTCGAATGCGACTACATCGTCGGATGTGTACACGTTCAACATGGCGACGCGCAAGAGCGAACGCTGGACAGAAAGTGAACTCGGCGGACTCGTTTCCTCTCAGCTCAGCGATGCGCAGCTCATCAAGTGGAAGAGTTTCGATCAGAAAGAAATCTCCGGCTTCTACTACAAAGCGAACAAGAAATTTACAGGGAAGCGTCCGGTCATCATTGTGATTCACGGCGGACCCGAAGGGCAAAGTTTCCCCGGCTTCCAGGGACGCAATAACTATTACCTCAACGAACTCGGCGTTGCATTGATCTATCCCAACGTACGTGGCAGTACGGGGTACGGAAAGACCTTCGTGAAACTCGACAACGGTTTTCTCCGCGAAAACTCGGTGAAAGACATCGGTGCCCTCCTCGACTGGATCGCCCAGCAACCTGAACTCGATGCATCGCGTGTGATGACCATGGGCGGCAGCTACGGTGGATATATGGCTCTCGCCTGCGCAACTTTCTACAGCGATCGTCTGCGTTGTTCCAACGACATCGTGGGCATCTCCAACTTCAACACCTTCCTCAAGAACACCGAAAGCTACCGTCGTGATTTACGTCGTGTAGAATACGGCGACGAACAGGATCCGAAGATGGCGGAGTTTCTCGAGAAGATTTCTCCCGTCAACAACGTGAACAAGATCAAGATTCCGATGTTCATCGTGCAGGGCGGTAACGATCCGCGTGTGCCGAGAACCGAAGCCACACAGATGGCCGAAGCCTTGAAGAAAAACAATATCGCTACCTGGTACCTCGAAGCGAAAGACGAAGGACATGGATTCCGGAAGAAAAACAATACCGACTTCCAGTTCTATGCGACGATCCTCTTCGTGCAGAAATATCTCTTAGGGGATAAATAATTCTAACGTTGGCGGTTAATTAGCCACTGATTTTTTATGATGAATTATGATCTTAACTGATCTTAATTATCATAGCAGATCAGTGGCTAAACTTTTCGTGTAGCTGCTATTTCGAAGATGAGCTCGGGATTCGTTTCAAACTGGTTGCCGACAACCACGATATCTGCTCCGGCTTTGTAGCATTCTTCGGCTTTTTCGGGGGTGCGGATACCGCCGCCAACAATCAACGGAATATTGATTTCTCTGCGGATGGCGCGGATCATCTCGGGCGAAACGGGATGCTTGGCTCCGCTGCCGGCTTCGGCGAAAATGAGTTTCATGCCGAGCTGTTCTCCGGCTAAGGCCGTGGTGGCGGCGATCTCGGGGCGATTCACGGGAATAGGTGCGGTGCCGCTCACGTATTGCACCGTGGTCATGTTGCCGCCGTCGATGAGGAGATAGCCGGTGGGCATGATCTCGATCTCGGCCGACTTCAACCGCTGCGCGGCAAGCACATGTTGTCCGATGAGGAGATCAGGGTTGCGGCCCGAAATGAGGGAAAGCAGCAGAATCGCATCGGCGTGTTCGTCGACCTGCTGGTGGTTGCCGGGGAAGAGTACCACGGGAATGGTACTGCGGTTTTTGATGCCGAGTACGGTATGCGCCAGATCGCCGGTGGTGAGCAGACTCCCACCCACGAAGAAGAAATCGACGCCCGCTTCGTTACAGTTATGGCAGATCTTGTCCAGGTGAAGGTCGTTCACCTTGTCGGGGTCGATGAGCACGGCCAGCATCCGCTTTCCGTTCCGCACCGAGTCCTGTATCTGCTGGTAAATCATTGGCTGTTTCCTTTTGCAATAGTATGAACCAGAAGCACGCCGTCCAAATATTTAAACTGGTACATAAAGGCCTTTTCTCCCTGTGCGCCGCGGTAAAGGGCCTCGCCGTCGCCTTCCATCGGATATGTGAAAACCGGTTCATATACAGTCAGTTCAGCCGCGAAATGGATGCCGCCTCCGCCAATGGTTTTGAACAAGGCTTCCTTGGTGCTCCATATCAGGGTGGTGTCTTCCAGCTCTTTTTCGGGGCGAATCCAGCCCTTTTCCACTTCGTTCAGGAACCGGGGAGCGATCCTCATGACCCGGGGAGAGATCTCCTCCAGATCGAGTCCGCAACGCTCCAAAGGATGGTAAAGAAGTCCGATATGGGTCCGGCAATGGGAAATGGAGATATGTCCGTCGCGGCCATGGAGTCCCGGGGCGCCCAATTCATCATACTGAATATCAATACGATGTCCTGGCTGGAGGGCATCCAGCAGGCAGCGGGTCGCCATTTTCTCCCGCCGGCGGGTGTCATGCGGGTAGAGGCGGAGGATCTCCGCAAAATCGTCGGGTGATAAAAACCTTTCGAAGTCCTTTTGCGTTTCAGTGAGGTGCCAGATCCATACACCGGCCCCCGTCGATAGCAGTGTATGCTGAATCAATGGCATCTGTTGAAATATTATTAACCCCGGCGTAGTGGATAGCTCAACGCAGAATCTTAACTTCGCACAAAATTTCAAAAAAAAATGAAGACACAAACAGCACAGTATGTAAAATACAAGGTGAAAGACATGTCCTTGGCTGAATGGGGACGCAAAGAAATCAAACTGGCAGAAACCGAAATGCCTGGTTTGATGTCGATCCGTGAAGAATACGGCCCGAAGAAGCCATTGAAAGGCGCCCGCATCGCAGGCTGTCTCCACATGACCATCCAGACTGCTGTATTGATTGAAACGTTGGTGGAACTGGGCGCGGAAGTGACCTGGTCGTCCTGCAACATTTTCTCAACTCAGGACCACGCTGCTGCGGCCATCGCTGCTGCCGGCATCTCCGTTTACGCCTGGAAAGGTATGAACGCCGAAGAATTCGACTGGTGCATCGAGCAGACCCTTTTCTTCGGAGAAGAGCGTCAGCCCCTCAACATGATCCTCGACGACGGTGGTGACCTCACCAACATGGTCCTCGACAAATACCCTGAGCTCATCGCAAACATCCGCGGTATCTCTGAAGAGACCACTACCGGTGTACACCGTCTCCACGAGCGCATGAAGAACGGCACTTTGCCGCTGCCTGCGATCAACATCAACGATTCCGTGACCAAGTCGAAGTTCGACAACAAATACGGCTGCCGCGAATCACTCGTTGACGCCATCCGCCGCGCCACCGACCTCATGCTGGCTGGTAAGATTGCCGTAGTAGCAGGCTTTGGCGACGTAGGCAAAGGATCTGCCGAGTCATTGAAAGACGCGAAAGTACGCACCATCGTTACCGAAATCGACCCGATCTGCGCACTGCAGGCCGCGATGGAAGGCTACGAAGTGAAGAAGATGATCGATGCCGTGAAAGAAGCGGATATCGTAGTGACGGCTACCGGAAACTTCGGCATCATCGGCGAAGCACACTTCCGCGCGATGAAACACAATGCGGTGGTTTGCAACATCGGACACTTCGACAACGAAATCGACATGGCCTGGTTGAACACCAACTACGGACATACCAAGGAAACCATCAAACCACAGGTGGATAAATACACCATCGACGGTAAGGACATCATCGTACTGGCCGAAGGACGTCTGGTGAACCTCGGTTGCGCCATGGGACACCCAAGTTTCGTAATGTCGAACTCGTTCACCAACCAGACCCTCGCACAGCTCGAACTCTGGATGAACCACGGCAAATACGAAAACAAAGTGTACACCCTGCCCAAGCACCTCGATGAGAAGGTAGCGCGTCTCCACCTCGCCAAAATCGGCGTAGAGATCGACACCCTCACACCGGACCAGGCCGAATACATCGGCGTAACGGTGAATGGACCGTACAAGCAGGATTTGTACAGATACTAAGCATTCTCCTTAGATATAAAAAGCCGGCGCGAGCCGGCTTTTTGCGTTATTGGACGATGTTAAACTGTTAAACCGCAGCAAGCCGCGGTTGTTAAATTGTTTATGGTGTTTGATTAAAGTCGCTGGACGTTGACCGAATAGATTAGTTGTTGGGACAAGTGTTTTTGGAGGGTTTGATCTGTATCATCCTAATCACTCCGACATCTGTACATCAATCCTAACCCGAGAAGAATTTACACCGGGGCAGACGTACGTTGTCAGAACAGATTAGTTGTTGGGACAAGTGTTGGGGGGTTAATCTGTATGATCCTAATCATTCCGGCATCTGTACATCAATCCTAACCCGAGAAGAATTTACATCGGGGCAACCGCTCCGGCTAAAAATGCCCCCGTAAAAATAGCCCCCACTAAAATTTGGAGGGGAATTGTTTGACAGTTAGCTTTGGAAAGAGTTTCAAATAACGCACTTCAAACATGCGGGAATCTGCCGGAAATTGGGTGGAAAAGCGAGAGATGGTAGCGGGTATAAGCGAGTTATAAGCGATTTTAAAAATGGACACAGAAACTATAATAAGAGATGAAGCCACAAAGTTTTCAAGGGTAATTGAAAACTATGAGCACGAATACAACGGTGTTAAAGACTTTAAAAGTGATTTGACAACTACTCTCTATGATTATTATGACAACATTGACAAGCTAATATTTCTGTACGAAGTAGCCAAGCAAATTGACAAAGCCTATGAAAAGCACTTATTAAAATGTCATTACAAAGACAATCCAGAAAAGTGTCCAACAAATCTTTACTACATAAAATGTAAATACTTTACTGAGCAAGAAATTCGTGGGCTAAACCCGACTTTTAACTTTACTATACTACGACCAAATATTAATGCTGACCTGGCAAGAGAAAACCTTGTACTCTTAAAGGATTTTCCAGAAGCAGCTAAGTTATTCCAATCGGCACTAGACAAATTGAATGAATCAAGATTCGAACGCAACTTATTAGATGACCTTAGACTTTCACTTGAATATGTGGCAAAACAGGTTCTTAATAATTCAAAGAGTTTGGAAAATCAGCTTGAGCCATTAGGTGAATTTTTAAAGCAAACTGGAACATCTAAAGAATTGACAAATATGTTTAGAACCTTAACGGACTATTACTCTAAGTATCAGAATACCTATGTGAAACACAATGACTCAATTAAAGAGGATGAAGTTGATTTATTGATAAACTTAACATCTTCTTTTATAAGCTTTTTAATCAACAAAAAATAAACATGGAAAACACTACAATAGCATTGATTGCAATATCCGTTTTGACGGCTGGTTCGCTTTTCGGAGCATTTAACAAAATGAAAGAAGGGTTTGGACCATTTAATCTAAAGGTTTACGGATTAACACTGGTAGTTGGGTTCAGTGCTATTATTGTGTTGACAGACATACCAAGTGACAAACTATCAGCTTGTATCGGAATATTGGGAGCTGTTGCAGGATATTTATTTGGTCTTAAAAAAGAATGACAAGAAAAACCGCTTATAACAGCACCTACCCAAAAGGCGGGGTTTCGTGTTCCAAAGACAGTTTTGTGGTTAATCAAACATTAGTTTTACAAATCAAGCTTTGTGGCAAAAGTCCCGCCCTTCGGGTAGCTGCAAACCGTTACAAGCAACCCTAACAAACCAACAGAGCAACTACTAACGGCAGTATAACAATATGACAAATACAAAAATGACTCAACTCTTCGCAAAACCCAAAGAGCCATTTTTTGCCAACGCACATAAACCATTAAATTCACTTAAAATTCAATAAATATGAACACAAACGCACCAGTAGGAATACCCGTAATTCCAAGATACTTCCACCAGTTGGGAATTTTGGTTTTAGACGGAAGCGGTTCAATGACCGAAAAAGCAGCAATGAACTCAACCAAAGCAAAGGAAGTAAATGCTGCAGTAATGGAGTTATTCAACCGAATCAACGTAAGTCGAGTAAAACAGAATTTCTCTTTTGCTTGCATAAAATTTGATGAAACCGCAACCGTTTCACTACCTCCAACTCCATTTGGCTTTAATGTCTTAATGAATGAAAACTACGACCCGACAATAGGAAAGGGTGGCGGAACGCAAATTTTTGAAGCGTTGAATGAAGCTAAAAAGTTGGCAGAAAGCTTTTTGAACAACGCTCCTCCTGACGGTGTGCCTCATAAAGTTCTTATACTTTTAATGTCAGATGGAATGTGTTTCCAGCCTGAAACAACTGTTGCAGTTGCAAACAATTTGAAATCCAATCCGAAAATTTTAATGGCTTCTGCATATTTCGGAACAGTTGGAGAGATTGATACTGATGCCCAAAGGGTTCTAAAGGAAGTTAGCACCGACCCAGCCACCTATTACACTACAGTATATGACGGTGAAGCATTAAGAGCATTTTTTGAACGGTCAATTAGTCAATCAGCTGGTATCAAAATTGAGTAAAAAATGGGAAAACTAATCGCCTGTGCTACAAACACCAACAAGAGTAGCACAAATCAAGACTATTGCGTAACACTCGAAAATTCAAATATTGGAATTTCAGGTGTTGTAGTAGCTGACGGTATTGGTTCTCATTTCAAATCAGAAATTGCAGCAAAATTTTGTTCAATTAAACTTAAGGACATACTTGAAAGCTTGATTGATATCAATGAATTGAATTTTGATAAACATTTCAAGGATGTTAAATTAGCATTAATAGAGTATGCAAAAAATACAGATGAATTTGACTTTAGCAGTATTGACAAAAGTCAATCCTTGGGAACAACTTTAATATGTGTTATTGATTGTGGTGAGACATATCAAATTGCATATGCAGGTAATGGTTCAGTTTGGCAGATTGACGGACGTTTCAATAAGTTTGGTAGGAATTTTTATTTGCCTTGGAATTCAATCAATTTGTTAAACCCACATAGTATTGAGCAAGAAGGCAAAGCTGCCTTATATAGATACTTGTCTGTTTCGGATACTCAACATAGGCCTACTGTTTTGATGTTAAGTAAAAATCAATTCTCCCCGGGAGAAATCCTTATTGCAACTACCGATGGTGTATTTAGCAATGATGCTGTGCCAATTGGGAAAGACGCTAATAATACTCTTTGGATTAAAGGTGAAGAAACTCTTCCAATCTTATATAATCACTTATCAAATATTTTGAGTGCTAACCCTCGTGATGCCAAAAATGAAGATTTAGAGTATACACTCAATCAATTTCTAGAAGAATTAAAAGAGAAATCGATTATGCACGATGACACAACGATTGGAGTAATTATTTCTGAACGAACAATTGATTATCACCAAACAGAGTTTGAAAAGAAATCCGAACCTTTAAAAGAGAATGAAGAAAATACAAATTAACAGTGGTTTATCTAGCGGCTTAAGGTCGGAATTCAATCTCATTAATACTATTGAGATTGAAGACAAGCCTTTTGCTGTTGGTGGCTTTGGCGAAGTTTATCATTGTATTTCAATAAATGGAACTTCACCATTAACAAAACAAGTGATTAAGCTATTCATTGATAACTCAAAAGATTCAGCAGAACATAATTTTAAGACCACCCAAAGGCTTCAGAAAAAAGTTGATACGGAAAATCAAAAAATGCTTTCGCAACAAGGAAAGACTTTGATTGAATTATTTCCTGCATTTAAGGGGCTTCCTCAATTCAGTTTTCGTGGAAATCTGAATGGTAAAACTGTAATAGGGTTTGCTTCCGACAACTTAGTGAGTTTAGGATTTACAGATTTTGAACATTTTTTGCAAGATGCAAACCTGCTAACTCAATATCAAAAGTTCCCGATTGAAAGGAAAATGTTAATTGCTTTTCAATTGGTTTCTGCTTTTAAAGTTTTAGAAGAATTTCATTTTATCCATGCAGATTTAAAACCAGGTGCTTTATTTATAAACCTAAATTCAGCTGAAATTTCCGTAATTGACTATGACAGCGGAGTAATAACCGAAAATATTAACGATGAACCTTTAACTTGGGGTGCCGCAAATGATTGGGTAGCACCAGAAATTTGGGAACAACAATCTACTTTACAAAGTGGAGATAAAATTAAAGTGGACATTTATTCAGACAGGTGGTCGGTAGCTATTGGAGTTCACTATTTAATGACAACTTTTCACCCACTTTTCTACCTAACAGAGCTTTCTCCACGAATTGCAAAGCAATATTTTACTCCTCAGAATCAATGGCCATTTATAAATAAAGCCGCTCCCTATTTTCAAAAAGCAAACGAATTTATTTATGACCAATATTTACCTTGGGTTAACTCGATTATACCTAAAGGTGTAAAAGACAAATTATCGCATACCATAAACTTTGGTTATAAAAATCCAGTAGCTCGAATCTCCTACTCGGATTGGAAAGTGACATTGCAAGCAATACAAGAACCACCAAAAATAAAAGTCTTTAAAAGTGATAAGTCCGCAGTAATTAATAGTATGGACGTTGAATTGACTTGGGAAGTGGAAAATGCTCATTCAATTACAATTGATAATGGAATTGGCCAAATCCCAAGTTCAGGAAGTTTAAGAATCAAACCTCAAACTGATACGAGATATAAAATAAGTGCAATCGGCTATTTTGGACAGGCGGCTGATGAAATTGAAATAAGAGTTTTTCCAACTCCAGTTTTGGAAAGCCTTAAAGTTCCTATGCCTGATTTTCATACTAGAGTTAACTTAAGTCCTATAAAAATAAGTTCCCCTCAAATTGACGTTTCAATAAACTTAAACAGTATTTATTCCGAGAAACCAAAATTTACTGAACCTTCAATTGATTTAAAATCGATTAGGGCCTCACATATGGAGCGACCTTCAATCTTTAACATTTTAAGAGCATATGAAGCAATTAGAAGAAAAATACCAAGATAGTAAAATGGAAAAACCGAGTTGGATTCAACAGTTTTTCATTCTCTGCTCAGGTGCTGACAAGAATATTTTGTTTCAATGTCGAACCGAATGGAATAAATATTCAGGGATTGGAGCAACAATCTTTTTTACAGGTTTGTTGGCTTCCCTATCAGGCGGATATGCACTATATACAATTTTTCGGGGTGGAGCCAATGCAATGACATATGCCTTGGTTTTTGGAATTACTTGGGGTTTTGTAATCTTAAATCTTGACCGCTTTATTGTATCAAGCGTTAGAAAAGAAGGGAACATTCAGAAAGAGCTTTTGCAAGCTACACCTCGTTTCATGCTTGCAATCATTATTTCTATAGTTATCGCCAAGCCATTAGAAGTTAGAATCTTCGAAAGTCGAATTGAACAACAAATATTAGAAGACAAGAGAAAAAAACTTGAAGATGAAAAGCTTTCTATTGACAAACTGAATGACCTAACAAAACTTGAAAACACAATTATAAGTCAAAACAACGAACTTGGAACACTTGATAGTTTAAGGCAAGGAGACCCGACAAATGATGATTTCAAAAAATTGTTGGGAGATAGAAATTTAGCCTTACAAGAATATAATAATGTTTCTAAATCAAACAACCCAAAGATTTCGGATTACAATTCACAAATAACGAAAACAAGAAACAACCCAGATAACATTGTTTATAAAACAGATAGCACAGGAACTTTTCCAATAGGATTAAATTCTGAAGCTAGAAAAACTATCAACGACCTTTCCTACAGTAGAAATATACTTCAAAATGAAATTAAAGTTAAACAAAAGAGAGTGGAAGATTTAGACGCTGAAATTCAGAAAGCACGAAATGACTATAAAGCACTTATGTCTCAAAAAGTGAATGAGAAACAAGCAGAGATTGAACGATCAAGACAAACTAAAGTACAAGCTGACAGTATCGCAAAAAATCAGTTTGACGAGAGTGTGAAGATTAAAGAAAAAAGTTACACGAATAATTTTATCACCCAACTTGAAGCTATGGGAAATTTAACAGACTCTAACTCAACTATGGCTTGGACAAGTTGGATGATTATGCTGCTATTTATAGTAATTGAAACCGCTCCAATTTTGGTAAAACTATTGAGTAAACGTGGCCCTTACGATGAAATTCTTGATAGAGTTGAATATGAACATTACATAAATGAAAAAGAACTTATTTCTAGGTGGAATTCTAAGATTAATGAACTACTTGAAAAAGCAAGAGAAACAGCAAAATTAGAAGGAGACACATTTATGAAAGTTGAAAAGCAACGACTCGAACACGAACTACGCAATAATCAAAAAATACTGGACGATTTAGCCCAAAAACAAGAACACTTAGCAAAAATAGCAATTGACAAATGGTATCAAGATGAACTTGCAAAATCAAATTCACAGTCATTAAATCAAAATAACAAAATAGTTGCTCCAAAGCTTGAAGATAATTTTTGGAAACAAGTAGGTGCAGCAGACAAAATTGAATATTGCTTTAGAAAGGGCTCTGTTGCGGACAATGAACTTTTTTATTTCGAAAATGAACAATTGACAAAAGGAAAATGGAACTTTGTTTCAACTGCTAAAGACGAAATTAAAATTGAACTTCCAGATATTGCCATTGAATATCTCATTACAGAACTAACTTCTGACAGCCTTAAACTCAAAGAAAAAGGAACGAATGACATTATTGAATTAAGGAAAGTTTAAGTAAGGCTTGGCGTTGGCGTAAGTCAAAAAACTTTGGACCATTCAGGACTACTGTTTCTAAAAAGGGTTTAGGAACAAGTTTTGGGTTTTTAGGCTTTCGTTTTGGTGTAAGTCCAGAAGGTAGAAAGTATTGGAGTTTTGGCATACCCGGAACTGGATTGTATTACATTAAATACTATTGAATATGGATAAAGCAATAAAAATAATCTTAGCGATTTTATTCTTTCTCTGTTTGGCGGATATGCCTTTATTTGATTTCACCAATTTTTTTACCTTTAGTTGTGCAATCTGGGCAATTTGCGTAGTAGCTAAGCAGAGGTGTTCTTCCGCAATTATTGCAATAAATTAATTTGCAGTTTGAACTCGTACAAACTAATATAGACGTACCACTGGAAGTTGAGTCGCAGTTTGCGCATTTTTTATACAATTTCATTTAAGTAGAGTTTTTAAATTTTGTTCACAATTATTAAAATGTATCCTTCCGTTTAGTACACCTTGCTTTATTAGCCCCCTAAATGACTGGAGGAATTCGCCAAGTTGAATTAGAACCATAAATTTAGGGAATTCTGACAAGAGTCAAAAGAACATTCAGTCCTGAGGAGCGTCTGAGCCTCATTCAGGAAGCCTCCAGAGCGGGATTTGCCCAGACATGCGGGAAGTTCAGCTTGGAGATTCCGTATCCTGTTAACCCCCAATTATGCTATTACGTCCCTCGAATTTTCCCTAAATTTACCCCATGTTCGAACAAACTTTCAAAAACATTGATGATATCCTGCACAAGGATGCCGGTTGCGGCAGTGAACTGGATTATGTAGAGCAAACCTCTTGGATACTCTTCCTGAAGTACCTGGATGACCTGGAGAAGGACCGGGCAACGGCGGCGGAACTGGCGGGGAAAAGCTATACGCCCCTGATTGAGAAGAAATACCAATGGTCGGTATGGGCGGCACCCAAAGGGAAGGATGGGAAAATCGACCATCAAAAGGCACTTACCGGCGACGATCTTTCGGATTTCGTGAATAATAAGCTGTTCGCGTATCTCAAGAAGTTTAAAAAAGAGGCCGAGAGTGCCGATACGATTGAGTATAAAATCGGGGAGATATTCAGTGAGCTAAAAAACCGTCTGCAGAGTGGCTATAACCTGCGGGAGGTGATTAACCTCATCGACCAGCTGCGTTTCCGGACCCATGCGGAGAAGCATGAGATGAGCCATCTCTACGAGGATAAAATCAAAAACATGGGGAATGCCGGACGCAATGGCGGTGAATACTATACCCCGCGTCCGCTGATTACTACCATCGTGAAGGTGGTCGCGCCCAAAATCGGCGATAAAATATACGATGGTGCCTGCGGTTCTGCGGGATTCCTTTGTGAGGCGTTCAACTACCTCGTTTCAACAGCGTCCTCCAAAAGCGGACTCTCAACCAAGGAAAGCGAAATCCTCCAAAAGCGGAGTTTCTACGGGAAGGAGAAAAAATCCCTGGCCTATATTCTCGGGGTGATGAACATGATCCTGCACGGTGTTGAAGCACCGAATATCATCCATACCAATACCCTTGCCGAGAACCTCGCCGATATCCAGGAAAAGGACCGCTACGACGTGGTGCTGGCCAATCCGCCCTTCGGTGGAAAGGAGCGCGCTGAGGTGCAACAGAATTTCCCCATTAAAACCGGAGAAACGGCATCGCTCTTTCTCCAGCATTTCATCAAAATCCTCAAAGCCGGAGGCAAGGCCGGGGTGGTCATCAAAAACACCTTCCTCAGCAATACCGATAATGCCACCGTAGCCATCCGCAAAACACTGCTGGAGAATTGCAACCTGCATACCGTACTGGACCTTCCCGGCGGGACCTTCACCGGTGCCGGTGTGAAAACAGTGGTTTTATTTTTCGAGAAAGGAAAGCCCACAAAGAATATCTGGTACTACCAACTCAACCTCGACCGCAACCTCGGCAAAACGAATCCCCTCAATGAAAATGATCTAGCTGAGTTTGTGGAACTTCAAAAAACCAAGGCCGACAGTCCTAACAGTTGGTCAATAGATGTGCGGACACTGAGCGGAGTCGAAGTGGACCTGAGCGTAAAGAACCCAAATAAAAAAGCTGAATCCGCCTTACGATCACCACAGGAAATTTTGGCCGAAATGAAAGCATTGGATGAAGAGAGTTCGGAGATATTAAAATCTATTGAGGAGTTGATATGAAGAAGGGTTGGGGAATTAGAAAATTAGGAGAGGTCTGCGTAATTATTAATGGAGGTACCCCCAAGACAAATAATAAAGAATTTTGGGATGGAGATATCAATTGGATAACCCCGGCAGATCTAGGTAGATTGAATACCAATACAGTTGCTGAAACGCCAAGAAAAATTTCTGCTAGAGGATTAGAGAAATCCTCTGCCAAACTATTCCCAAGTCATTCAGTGATTCTTTCAACTCGTGCTCCCATAGGTCACTTAGCTATTAATTTAGTGCCAATGTCGACTAATCAAGGATGCCGTGGTATAGTTCCTGGAGGCAAGTTAAACACGTGGTTTCTTTTCTATTATCTTAAAGCAAATGTCGATTTACTTGATAGTTTAGGCACAGGAGCAACTTTTAAAGAGCTTTCTACACGTGCGCTTGCTAGTATAGAAATCCCACTCCCGCCCCTCTCCGAACAGCAGCGCATCGTCGCCATTTTAGATGAAGCCTTCGCGGCTATTGCCAAGGCCAAAGCAAATGCCGAGAAAAACCTGCAAAACGCACGGGAGTTGTTTGAGAGTTATTTGGAGGGGGTGTTTGACCAAGAAGAGTATGAGGTTTTTCAATTTGGAGAGGTTTGTGAGCTAGTTGGTGGGAGCCAACCTTCAAAGGAACAGTTTATTTATGAGCCCAAAGAGGGTTATATCAGGCTTGTTCAAGTAAGAGATTATAGGACTGATAAATTCGTAACTTATATTCCCAAATCCTCCGCTAAACGATTTTGTAACAAAGATGATATTATGATTGGAAGATATGGGCCACCAATCTTTGGAATTTTTAAAGGGTTAGAAGGTGCATACAATGTTGCGTTGATGAAAGCTGTAGTTAATCAGAACCTTTGTGACAGGGCGTATTTTTATTGGTATCTTCAAAATAACAAGATTAGGGAATTTGTTGAGCAATCATCGAAAAGAGCTGTTGGTCAAGATGGAATTAGAAAGGAACTTTTAGAAAAGTATCCTGTACCAGTACCTGCTTTAAAAGACCAACAATTCATTGTCTGCCAACTGGAAGCCCTCCGCGCCGAAACGCAAAAGTTAAGGCCAAGCTTCTTCTAAGTTAACATACGAATACCTTTTAAATTAATCCATCAAGACAAATGAATAAAAAAGAACTTCTACTCATCTTTTTAAACGTTTTCATCTACGCAACTAAACCATTAAATGCTCAAGTGTGGGGTGAACTGGGAGGTTTAAATGCACTTGCAGCCAATGATCACATTTATTCGATCTGCAGCGATAAATATGGAAATATTTATGCGGCAGGAAATTTTAAAAATAGCCAAGGAAAAAGATATGTCGCGTTGTGGAATGGAACAAATTGGAGCGAGTTGGGTGGCTTGAATGCTTTATCGGCCTCCAATAATATTCAGACACTATGTACCGACACTTCAGGAAATCTTTATGCCGCAGGAAATATGTGGAACACTTCCTTTCAGCCTTATATTGCTAAATGGAATGGAATCACCTGGGGTCAATTCGGTGCATTTAACAATTCCATTACATCTTTACACTCTGATTTGCTCAATAATATTTATGCTGGTGGATATTTTACAAATGGTGCATCAAAGAGATATGTAGCCAAATGGAATGGTATTTCATGGATTGAATTAGGTGGGTTCAACAGTTTAGCAGCAAACTCTTTTATTAATTCAATTTGCAGCGATGGTTTGGGAAACATTTATACGGCAGGAGACTTCACGAACAGTAGCGGAGCATATTATGTAGCTAAATGGGATGGGGTTTCTTGGACTGAACTTGGGGGGGTAAATGGGTTATCTGCAAACGCTACAATTAAGTCAATTTGCAGCGACCCTTTCGGAAATATTTATGCTGCTGGATATTTTTCAAATAGTTCGGGGAACAAATACGTTGCAAAATGGAATGGTTTGACTTGGTCAGAATTAGGTGGACTGAATGGATTAGGCGCAAATGATGGAATCAGCTCAATTAGCAGTGATCAAAATGGCAATATTTATGCAGGTGGAGATTTTGTAAATAGTCAAGGCGGGCAATATGTTGCAATGTGGAACGGTTTAAACTGGAGTGAACTAGGCGGGTTGGGAGGATTGGTTGCGTATCCGGGAATATTTTCAATTTGTATTGACCCATCGGACAATGTTTATACGGCCGGAATGTTTACTAACAGTTTTGGTAAAACATATGTTGCTAGATATGGGAGTTCAGTTGGAATTAACTACACTGAAGACATTGACAACATAATCATATATCCTAATCCATGTGCATCTACAATTTATCTGAAAGCGAAGTTAAAATACATTGGGACGCAATATCAAATTATTGATGTAAATGGCAGAGTCATGATAAAAGGAATAATTTTATCGGAAACACTATCTATTGAATTAAGTAATTTGCAGCAGGGTCAATATTTATTATCAATTTTACCGGACATGAAAAATACATATAGACTATTAAAAGAATAAGCCAGGCCTTAACAGCACCTACCCAAAAGTGGCGGTTCAGTGGTTAAATCAAGCTTTGTGCATCAATCAAAGTTTGTACTTTGCTGAAAGTAAATCGCTTCGTAATCGCCACCTTCGGGTAGCTGCAAAACGTTGGAGGCTATGTATCAGAAAAAGCTGGATGATTTGGAGGAATTGAAGAAATCGATTTTGCAGAAGGCGTTTAGTGGGGAGTTGAGTGAGGGTGAGTTAGCTGAACTAAAAACTGAAAAAGTGAAAATGCAATAATTTTAACGTGGCTGTGCTTCTTCCGTGTCGCAAGAGGCCTGTATAAACAATGAAGGAAGAGAAAGAAAATACCGTCGGCTTTATACCCGCTCATGGTGGTTACCGGAATCTGTTTAGTTATCAGAAAGCGGAAATCATTTATGATGGTACGGTGTATTTTACCAATCGTTTTTTTAATAAGTATGACCGTACCATCGGACAAATGGTTCAGGCGGCTCGCAGTGGCAAACAAAATATAGCAGAAGCGAGTATGGCCAGTGCCACGTCTAAGGAAACAGAAATAAAGCTTACCAATGTGGCGCGTGCCAGCCTGGAAGAATTGAAAATAGATTACGAAGATTATTTGCGTACCCATAAACTCCCGGTCTGGGGTAAAGAACATAAACTTGTTGCCCGCCTTCGCGAACTCAACAAAAGCACCGACCATGCTACGTACGCTACCTTTCAAAAAGCCATTGAGCATGAAAGTCCGGAGATTTGTGCCAATACAATGATTACATTGATTCAAATATGTACGTATTTATTGAACCAACAGATAAAGCAATTGGAAACAGCATTTGTGAAAGAAGGAGGCTTGCGCGAGCGAATGACAAGAGCCAGAATTGAGGAACGAAACAAAAGGAAATAGCGTGGGACATGGGCGACTTCCTGGGACGCTGTCGCAGCTGTTCCTGACAAGAGCCCGAATTAAGGAACGAAGCAAAAGGAAATAGCGTGGGACAAGGGTGACTTCGTGGGACGCTGTCGCAACTGTCCCGATTGTCCCACAAAACGAAGAGCACCAACCTACGGCTGTAGTAGATAATATAAACGAGTACACTGACCCGCAGATTAAGGCGTTAAACATGTGAAAAATTCAACTAAATAATGACCACCCGAAAAATATCCATACGGTTCTTCGACGATAGGGAGGTGCGCGCCCTCTGGGATGAAGAAAACGCCAAATGGTGGTTTTCTGTATTGGATATTGTAGCGGTGCTTACGGACCAAAGCGACTATACAAAAACGCGTAACTATTGGAAATACCTCAAGGCCAAGTTAAAAAAAGAAGGCAATCAGTTGGTTAGTGCCACTACCCAACTGAAGTTAACAGCAGCAGATGGCAAAAGGTATAACTCTGATATGCTGGATTATTCCGGGATTATAGCACTTGGCAAGACTTTCCCCGGTACTAAAGCAAACCGGTTTATTGAATGGTTTACCTATAGCGATGAAAGTATTGACGGGAAAAGTAAAACGAAGGCGTACGCCTTATTTGACAGCTCGTTTATCTCCAACATAGAGGTAGGTACAACCAAAGGACTACAGCAGATCCACGGTTATCTGTTCGGTGGATTATATGATTTTGCCGGGCAAATCAGGAAGAAAAATATTTCAAAAGGTGGTTTCCAATTTGCCAATGCGCGTTTTCTTGGAGAAACGCTTAAGGGAATAGATGAAATGCCGGAAAGCACATTTGATGAAATTTTATCCAAGTATGTGGAGATGAATATTGCGCACCCATTTATGGAAGGTAATGGCCGAAGCACCCGGATTTGGTTGGATTTGATGTTAAAAAAGCGGCTAAAGAAATGTGTGGATTGGAGTAAAATAGGCAAGACGGAATACATGAAAGCCATGGTGAAAAGTCCGGTAAGCAGTAGTGCTTTGAAAAAGTTAATTAAAAATGCCTTGACAACAGCGATCGACAGCAGGGAAATGTTTATGAAGGGGATTGACTATTCCTATTATTACGAAGAAAATTAATACCATGAACGAAGCAGAAACCAGAGCGGAACTCATTGACCCAAAGTTAAAGGCGGCGGGTTGGGGTGTTGTGGAAGGCTCAAAGATCCTTCGTGAATACAATATTACCGCAGGTAAAATACAATCCGGTGGCTCCAGGGGTAAGCGGGAGATAGCCGATTATGTATTGATGTACAAAGGCATCAAACTAGCCGTGGTTGAAGCCAAAAGCAATGAGCTGGAAGTAGGTGAGGGTGTGATGCAGGCGAAGAAGTATGCGAATAAACTCCAGCTGGAAACTACCTACAGCACCAACGGGATCGCTATTTACCAGATTTGTATGAAAGCTGGTGAAGAAGGTTTGGTAGCAGACTTTCTTAGTCCTGAACAACTTTGGCAAAAGACATATCCTTCTACAGCTTCGGTTCACACTTCGGAAATTGAGCGGAGCCGAAATGCCGAAGTGTGGCGGGAACAATTTGCCAATGTACCTTTTGAAGATAAAAGCGGCAGCTGGCAATTACGTTACTACCAGGAAATCGCTGTACAACGAGTAGTAGAGGCCATCGCCCAAAACAAAAACCGCATCTTACTCACTTTGGCCACCGGCACCGGAAAAACCGCCATCGCTTTCCAGATCGCCTGGAAACTTTTCCAAACCCGCTGGAACCTCTCTGCTAACGGTAATGATTATACGTCCCGGCGTCCAAGGATACTCTTTTTAGCCGATCGCAACATCCTCGCCGATCAGGCCTATAATTCCTTCTCTGCCTTTCCCGAAGACGCCCTGGTTCGTATTAAGCCCGATGAAATAAAAAAGCGCGGCAAAGTGCCTACGAACGGAAGTATCTTCTTTACCATTTTTCAAACCTTCATGTCCGGGCCTTCGACAGGCTCAGGCACCGTCATGAAAGAAGCTGATTTTGATGAGATACCGTTAACTGAGCTTTCCGGCTTGCATGCTTATGGATATATGTACATTCTTCAATGTGCAGATGGTAGTTTTTATACGGGAAGCACGAGAGAATTGGCGCAGCGTATTGAGCAACATAAAAATGGAGAAGGAGCAAATTTTACTTCTAATAATTTGCCAATAAAATTGGTCTATTACGAATCCTTCGACAGAATTGATGAAGCATTCGAAAGAGAAAAACAAATTCAAAAATGGAGCAGAGCAAAGAAAATTGCGCTCATTCAGGGAGATACTGAAAGACTAAAACAGCTTTCTAAAAACAAATTTGAGCAATCGGTGCCTGAGCTTGTCGAAGGTGCACCATACTTCGGAGATTATCCTGCAGATTACTTCGACTTCATCATCATTGATGAGTGCCATCGGGGAGGAGCCAACGATGAAAGCAACTGGAGAGGTATATTGGAGTATTTTAGTCCGGCTGTACAACTCGGTCTGACCGCCACTCCCAAACGCAAAGACAACGTAGATACCTACAGATATTTTGGCGAGCCCGTTTACATCTATTCGCTGAAAGATGGGATCAACGATGGATTCCTGACACCTTTCAAAGTCAAGCGCATCAAAACCACTTTGGACGATTATCGGTACACTTCAGATGATACCATTGTCGAAGGAGAAATAGAAGAAGGGAAACTGTACGAGGAAAAAGACTTCAATCGCACCATCGAAATTGTGGAACGGGAAAAGAAAAGAGTGCAGGTGTTCCTTGATGAAGCCAATCAGGCCGAGAAAGCAATCATCTTCTGTGCCAATCAGGGGCATGCGGCGTTAATCCGCGATCTGGTGAACCAGCTTGCCCGTACAAAAGATCCATTCTATTGTGTGCGGGTTACCGCCAACGACGGAGAAGAAGGGGAACGCTACCTCAGGGAATTTCAGGACAATGAAAAGACACTTCCCACGGTGCTTACCACCTCACAAAAACTTTCCACCGGAGTAGATGCCCGCAATATCCGCAATATCGTACTGCTGCGTCCGGTCAATTCCATGATCGAGTTCAAGCAAATTGTTGGGCGGGGCACACGGCTCTTTGATGGCAAAGAATTCTTTACCATTTACGATTTTGTTGACGCTTACAAACACTTCTCCGATCCGGAATGGGATGGGGAGCCGGAGGGTCCGGTAATTAAGGATCCAGGGGATTATCCTGTGGAAGATACACATACTACAAGTTCGGAGCCCGATGGGGAGCACTCTCCGCGAAAAAAAGTAAAAGTCAAACTCCGCAACGGGAAAGAAAGAGAGATTCAGCACATGGTATCCACAACCTTCTGGAGTGCGGATGGTAAACTGATATCCGCTGCAGAATTCCTGAGTAACCTCTTCGGTGAGTTGCCTAAACTCTTCAAAGACGAAGAAGAGTTACGCAAGATATGGAGCAATCCACTCACCCGCAAAACGCTTCTCGACAACCTCGATGCCGCCGGATTTCCGAAAGACGACCTGCTCACTCTGCAGAAACTCGTCGACATGGAAAAAAGCGACTTGTATGATGTCTTGGAATATGTCTTCAACGGCGACTACATCGCCATGACCCGTGAAGCCAGGGCCAAAGCCGCCGAAGCCACCATTTTTGCCCTGCTCAACGACAAACAACGCGAATTCATCTCCTTTGTCCTCAGCAAATACATCGAAACCGGTGTTGACGAACTCGACCAGGAAAAGTTACCCATCCTTCTCACCAACAAATACCAGAGCCTCGAAGACGCCAAAGAAATCCTCGGCGACGTCAGCAACATCAGCAAGCTGTTCATCGAGTTTCAGGAACATTTGTACAGGAAGAGGGCGTAGGGGGGGCTAGAATAGCATTTTTAAATAAATGAAAAATGTACTAACTTTATCCTCTTCGGATGAACCAATTCAGTTAATATGATTCTTGGTTTAAATTTAAACTAAACTATATTTCACTTGATATGGAAAAGTATTTCAAGATTCTTCTCACTCTAATTCTTGCATTCGCAAGCAATATTTTGTCTGCTCAGAAATTCGAGGAATTCGATATTGATGAATTTTACAAAAAGGTTGAATTAGACGCTGAGACATTAGATGAAGATGGAAATACGATTGAATTCATATATGTTAAATCCGAGCTTAAGCAAGGAAAATATGAAATAGTAATTACTGACGGTCCTGGCGATTTATACGAAATTAAAGGAACTTCTATGTATATTAAATTCCGGGGATATTATGGATATGCTGGCTATGGGCAAGAAGGAATTTTAATTGTTGGCAATTCAGCATATTCTTCTACCTTCTATAAAGTCGACGACTAAAAACTCAGATAAATTTGCAAGATTTTTAGGCTATTGGAATATTCAAAATTATTAAAGTAATGTCAACCGTAATTAAATTTCTTGTAGTTGTCATTTTTTCCCTCGGTTTAAACGCGCCCAGTTCATCGTTTGGCAATTCATGGTTTAATCTTATTGGAGCACCATTACAGTATTCGCATAACAATGAAACGAATATTGCAGGGAGCAGAGTTTTTGCATTTACAGGGTTTGAAGATGGACGATACTGTGCCAGGGTGGAATATTACAATCCAAGAACGGGCACAAGGAGTATATATACCTTGAATGTCGAGGTTGAAGACGGAAAATTAAGCGTAATATACTGGCCGAATGGAGGATGGTTAGATAGCACGCATTTTGATCCGCCAGATATTACAAACGGCAAGTGTGTCTTTATCACCGATCGAGGGTATCAATACAAAGTAACCTTAGGGTTAGTTGGAGGTTGTTAATCAAATAGTACCTATAAGTAATAAACGGGGTTGCAGAAAACCGAATAGAGTATGCGTCACAATATTCAATCAATCATATGAAAACGAAAATTTTAATTTTGACATTTATGACGTCGATGTTACTTTCTGGTTGTATTCAATCACGTTATATGACCGAGAAGTATATAAAGTCGAATATTGAACAACACACCGAAGGAGACTTTAGCTCTATTAAGACCTATTCAATTTTTAAAGGCAAGACTTATGGAGGTGTCGCATATCTGGAATTAACAGGATATAAATACAATTCTTCCAAAGGGCTGATAATCGGAGCTGATAGATACTATTTAGAAAGACAAAAGTTCAGAGGAGATAAAACTGTTATAGCGGAAATTACATATATTGAACTTACCAAGCAGCAGTGTATAGATATTGTTACAAACTACAAAATACTTCAGGATAAACTTAAATCTGAAAAGCCTAGAGCAAGCGAAGAGATATACCATGACTATACCGTTTCAAAGGACCTGTATATAAGCTATAGGAAATCTTCCGTATCGTCTTCTACAACGTTTATCAATTTTTGGATTAAAGGTGAAAAATATCCTATCGCAACAAGTACAATTATTAAAAAGTTGGAGAAGTTCATTAACTATTAAAAGCTTTCTGGAGAAGGTCTATTCCTCCACATGCCGCTTCGCCTCACATTACTTCTCCTGCTCCTCATCGCCGGTAATCTCCACGCTCAACCCGGTATGGTGATTGATTCGCTGATGATGGAGAAGAGTGAGTATGCTTCATCGGAGCCAATTGCATTCGCGGTGCAACTGAACAGCCGGCAGCGAAATCGTGCGGATGCTGTGAGGATGATGTCAACGATGTCCTGCTCGTGTAATAGCCGTGATTTTTATTACATCGTTTACAAGGTGGATGGTCCTGCAACAGCCGCATATCACCGCAAGCTCTTTATCAACCATACTGAGGCGAGTGATGCAAATAAATGCTCGTGCAAAACCCAATACGCCACCTTTCGTCATCAACAATGTTCGTCCATCCCGCCCATCAAAGACAAAGGCTATTACATGATCGAGATCCCCGGCTATGATTTTACGATGTATTCGGCGGTATTTTATGTGGGTGGGGAGTAGGGTTGTTTGGTTATTGAGGGAGGCTATTTCTGTTAAAGGTAAGGAGTAAGGCTCCCTTTTCAATTGGATGGGATTGACATCTTTTCCACTATGATTGAGTATTACCGCTTCACAAACTTCCTGGTCACCATTTCGTCATTGTCGCGTATCGAAATGATGTAGATGCCCGGCGTGAGATTTCCGGTGTAAACGGCATCGTTATGCAGAGGGACTGCGTTTGCCTTTTGTCCAAGCAGGTTGGTGATCTGAATATCATCAGCAGTAAAAGAATGATTAGTCCATTGCAGATGTAGTTCTTCTGTTGCAGGATTGGGGTAGAGTTTTAGTTCGCTGGAAGGATTGGCTTCTTCTTCAACGGATGCAGAAATAGTTTGAGCAGCAAACACGGCTCCGCCATAGGTTCCAGCAAATATTGTATTTCCAATAGAGGCCATACAATAGATATCCAGATTACTTAAGCCATTGTTAAAATAGGTAAAACCGGATGTTTGGCCAAGCGGAGCAGTTTTGACACCTTGGTACCAAATACTGTAGTAAAAATCGTTTCCTGAAATTCCAATTTTGTTGGCGTTATTGGAATTTTGAAGTACATTCCATGAAATTCCATTGTCAGTCGAAAAGTAGGCACCGTTATTGACTACAATATAAACATAATTGCCTGAGCACTTAATTTCACCAACCCAGATGGTGGCGCCTATAACAGAATCCAGATTAGTCCAGGTATTACCTCCGTTGGTTGATTTGTATAATCCACTGGTTGTGCCTGCATATAGTTCATTGCCGTTTATACAAAGTGCATTGATTGTTTTAGTGGTAATCCCTGCATTGGCTGGACTCCAGGAAACCCCGCCATTGATGGATTTGTAAACACCTTTGTTGCTTGTGCCCGCATAGATGGTGAGTCCGTCAATAACGATTTCATTAATTGAAACTGTTGAAAGGCCATTGGTGACAAGCGACCATGTAGTACCTCCGTTTAAAGTGATATATATTCCGGCGCCTGTAGGGACAAAGATCCTGTTGCCATCAACGGCCATATGAGTAAAATGGTAGTGAGATGGCCATCCGGGGTTTATTTCTGTCCAGGTATTTCCAAGGTCAGGTGATTTAAATATCCGTCGATCACCGACTAATGCATATAAATCTGTTCCGGTTGATGCCAGTTCAGTTACTATGGAAGCAACGAGCCCAGTGTTGGCAACACTCCAGGAGTTACCATTGTTAATCGTTCTCATCACACCATGGTCAACGGTACTGCAAATTACACTATTGCCATTTGTAGCAAAATGATAAGATAAATCGTGAGGATAGATTCCATATGATGTCCAGGTATTGCCACTATCTATAGAAACGAATACTTCTTTGGTTGAATCTGTTGCAACTAACCAGGTTCCATTTACTTCAAGGGATAAAATGGCGTTGGAAGAAATGCCATTGGTCACTGGTATCCATAAGTTTCCATTATTTGTTGATGAGAAGAGTCCTGCCCCTGTACCTGCAAAAATTTTATTACCGCAAATTTTTATTTCTTTTGTTCTTAGGTTGGTGAGCCCATTGTTGGTCGCAACCCAATTGGTGTCGTTCAATCCAAGCCGGTAAATGCCCATGCCTGTCACTGAAGCAAAAATAAAGCTATCCTTTACGGCTGGGTATTTTAAACTATCGTTATCGAACTGATAGTTGATTCTTTTCCAGGTTGCCCCGTAGTTACTCGAAAGCCTTACAGAATCTAAATTGGTACTCAGAACTATTACTGAGTCATCAGCCGATATAGAATTTACGATTGTGTAACTTGAGCCGAGGCCTAGCGGTGTCCATGTGTTTCCGCTATCGTTTGATACATATAATGGACCAAATTGAAGTGCGACGTAAATTCTCCCTTTATCTACATTTAGGTCTGTTACAAATTGATGGTTGATCCCTAAGTTAATATTCGTCCATGTATTTCCATTGTCTAGTGATCGGAATATACCACCTCCCCATGCAGCTGAAAAATAAATATTGCTATCGGCTCTCACATATAGAATGTCTCCGGATTCCGGGCCATTGGTCAATGTCCAATGTGGTTGGGAGTAGGAGAATGAAAATGAAAAAGTAATACTGATCAGAAGTACAATTGTTTTCATAAATTTGAGGGTTACAGGTTGATGAAGTCAAATGTAATATGCATTTGGTGTATTTCCGGTTGCCTTTGAGAACTTTGTGATGGAGGTCTGCAGATTGTAGGTGAATATTTAAATACTATGGACGACTACTTGATTTCTTACCCGTTCCTGCTACCTTTGGATGTATGTCCAGCCGTATGAAGCATTCATTCCTAAAGGTATGGGTATGTATTTTAGTTTTATGGTCCTGTTCACAGTGTCAGCCATTCGCTCAAAACAATAACACCATGCCGCCCATCGATATCAACAAAAGAAATGAGCTTGTGCAGCGGTATGATCTGCTGCATATGGCAGGGAAGAAGGAGCCGGTCCTCTTAACCCTCGATGAGTTTTTCGACGGCAACAACGACGAAGCATCCATTGCACCCAATTTCACTGAAAAACCATTCATCGGCGAATATTACCGGACCCTCAAAGCCCTGGCGGAGGATCCACGCAATGTGGCGGCCTTTGCGGAGATCAAGGACATCAATATTTATCCCAACGGAAACCTGCACGACGATGAATGGTTCTACACCGATGTTACTACTTCATCGGCGATCTCTCTCCCGAAGAAATCGTTGCCGCCACCGCCCACCTCATGCCCGACGAAGTCGATTACTGCACCGAGCCTCTACTGAAAACCCTGCAGGACCGTTACCCGGGACACAAGATCGTGTACGTTTGGTGGGATTGATCATTTAGAAGGATGTTAGGTGACACTTAAATAGTTTTATGTCTGACTGCAAACAATTTTTAAAGCCTTCCGCCACCAGCTGCGGTCAGCAATTCCTCCCATCAAAAAGAAAGGCTATTACATGATCGAAATTCCCGGTCATGATTTTGCCATGTACACGTCGGTGTTTTATGTGGGTTGGGAGTAGTGGGGGAGGAGAATATATATTAATGCTGATTTAAATGAGGAATAGTTTGCTGAAACCGGGAGGAGTTACAAATCTGACATTTAGGGCGATTTTAAATGTTTTGTATATCAATTAGTTGCACATTAAAATCCTAAAAGAGTATAATATTTCCAATATTTAGGAATTTCATATATTTGACCTATGCAAGCTATTTTACGTAAACAATATCTCCATCGATTGAGTGTACTGAAGGATAAAAACCTGATCAAAGTGGCTACAGGTGTCAGGCGTTGTGGTAAATCAACATTAATGTCGCAGTTTCAGGATCGATTGCGAAAAGAAAATTCTGCTGTATCAATTTTGGCAATGAATATGGATATGCCCGAATACAGATTTTTGGCCGAAAAGGGCTGGAAAGAAGTGTATGATTATATTTTAAAACACCTTAAAAAGGATGTGACGAATTATGTGTTTATCGATGAAGTACAAAACGTGTATGAATTCGAAAAACTATTGGAGGGATTGTATGTTCATCCTGAAATTGATTTATATGTTACCGGTTCCAATGCTTTTTTATTGTCAAGTGAATTGGCGACTTTACTTACAGGCAGGGCATATGAAATAAATGTATTGCCATTTTCTTTTGTCGAGTATATGGAATTTACCGGCAATACAACAAATCCTGATCGTGCATTTGCTGATTATATACGGACGGGCGGTTTTCCGGAAGCGGTACGCCTTTCAGTAGAAGGAAATCATTTTGCGAATGAATATTTGCAAATGGTTTTCAAGAATATTTTCGAAAACGATATATCTAAACGCTATACGGTTTATGGAGAAGAGTCTTATCAGGAAGTAGTAAACTATCTGATGGATTCTGTTGGGGCGATTGTATCCGCGGGAAACATAGCAAAAGTGTTGTCTGCAAATAAACGTAAGATTGATAACAAAACTGTAACAAGATACATAGATTCTTTGGTGGAAGCTTATTTGTTTTACAAAGTGAATCGATACGATATTAAAGGCAAACAGCACCTGGCAACGCTCGAGAAATACTATATGGTTGATTTAGGTTTTCGAAATGCAATATTGGGGAAAGAATTGGCAAGCGATGCCGGACATTTACTTGAAAATGTTATATACCTTGAGCTCAAGCGAAGAAATTGTCAGGTATGGATTGGGAAAGCCAATAGATTAGAAGTAGATTTTGTAGTGCGGGACAATGAAGGGTTTACAAAATATATTCAGGTAGCTCAAACTGTACAAAGTTCAGCCACCTTAGAGCGTGAATTGGCGCCATTTGATACTATTTCGGATCATCACGAGAAACTACTGATTACAATGGACTACGATACAGGTTCGTATAATGGAATTAAAAAAGTTAATGCATTGGATTGGCTCATGGCATTGGATTAATGAACCAGTGATGGGTTAACCTTATTTTCCTTGTTTTGGTATTTATCTTTATTCATCTGTAATTCCAGCATAGCTAAGAATGTCAAACTGAATGTAGAGTTTCTATACTTATAACTGATTTCTTAGGATGTTCGAAACTGGGTTTTTGTGGCTATGATTACTTATTAACTCATGCGCGTATTTCAAATGCTGCTATGTTCGTTTGTGATTAGCGCCATTGCGGTTGATTTTATAAAAGCTATTAACTACCTTTGAATTTATGTTCAGCCGGATACACACCATGAGTTTTTTTTCCACCAGCAACGGTCGGCAATCCCGCCCATCAAAGAAAAAGGCTATTACATGATCGAGATTCCCGGCCATGATTTTACGATGTTATCGGCGGTGTTTTATGTGAGTGGGGAGTAGGGGAGGGTAATCTGCCTCCGCGAACTTTATCAATTCAACCAGCCTGTTGCTTCTCGTAAATCTCTTCACTTATCTTTCCCCCATTAATCCCTATCTTTGACTACTTATGAAACCTCCAATATTTAAATTTCCTGCCGGCAGCGTTTGCATGGTAACCATGTTGCTGTTGTTTGTTTTTTCAATTGCCCGGACACAGCATCCAACCGATTCGCTGGGTAATTATGTAGTCAGTAGCATTGAAGTAAAGTCGTTGCGTGGCTACTGGTACACCGATGATTCGCTGGGGAAGCCGGTTGAGTTTATTGATACGTCCTGGTATGAAATAACGCTGGATATGAAGGATGGTTATCATCCCTATTATTTCGTTAAAGATAAACAGGACAGCACCAGGGTGTCTTCTTCGGGCTGTTTTCCTCACTGGCCTCCGTTCGATTGTGATTTGCTGCTGGTGAACGATGAAACGCTGGAGTTGCGGTTGTCTGAGATCGGCGGGATGACGACTACCACTCTTCGGTGTAAAAGGAGGAAGTGAATAATTAAGGCGAATAACTGAATACATTTTTAAATGTCGATAAGGAAGCAAAGCTGATAACCCGCAAACAATACAACAAGGAAGAGAATGATGCTATAGCCCGAATGGAGAAGGGAAATGTGGTCTCCCATAATGATGCACTGAAAGGGTTAGCTAAGTGGTGATACCTGCATACATTGTTTGATAATGAATCGCTGATTGCCGATGAAAAATATACGATCCTTCCTTGAGTCCGGCGACCTCCGTTCTATCGCTAAGGTGAACGAGCTTGTGGCAATGATAAGAACGCAGACGGATTTTGATGCGTTGATGGTCTATCTTTTTTCGGAAGATCGTTTGCTGGTGATGCGAGCTGCTGATGCCGTTGAGAAGATTACCGTTCGTCATCCGGAGTTTTTAAAAGCGCATAAACAACAGCTGTTGAAACTCTGTAGGCAGGCAGAGCACATCGAATTGAAATGGCATCTTGCCCTACTGTTGCCACGTCTGCCGCTAACAAAGAAAGAACTAAACTTCGTTTGGGAGTTGTTGAGCGAATGGGTGCTGGATAAAAAAGAGAGCCGGATCGTACGGGTGAATGCGCTGCAGGGTCTTGGAGATGTTTTGCCTGAATGTTCTGAGAAAAAACCTGACTTTATGCAGATCATTGCTGAATTGAAGAAGGAATATATACCGTCGCTGAATGCGAGGATAAGGAAACTGGAAACGCAGCAGTAACGTTTTGAGATTTAAAATAGCAGAGAGGCATGTCTGTAAATGAAATATATCATATTTTAAACTGATGATTTTTCAAAGTTGTAAAGACTTTCTGCATTAATTTTCGATCGAATTATAAACGATATGAAAGATCTTCAAGTACTACCGTCACAAATGAAAGTGATCTTAAAAATGATGAAAGCTGCGACTTGTATATTCGCGCTGTTAATGTTTAGTTCGTCAGCACTCGCCCAGCGTCAGGCCGGTATGGTGGATAAGCCTTCGGGCGGACAAGTGTTCAATGCCGAGCAATATAAAATCGACCGGATGGCGCAGCAGTATAATAGCTATATGTCGAACTATAACCGCATTCAATCTGCAAAGAATCCGGCTGATTATTTTGATAAAAAAACAGCAACCGAGACCATGGATCCGGTTAAATACGTGTCTCCAAATTTTCCGTTGGATACGGTGGCCGAAGTTTATGATACAATGTATTACAACACGAACGGTAGCCTTTTTCACAAGCTGTATAAAAACTCCGGTTCTTCCAGCGCATACAATGATCCCCCGCGCGATTCACTGGAATTGGGTGTGTATGGCAAAGTGTATGATCTCAAAAGCTATCGGTTTGATGGATTGGGTGGTTCGTTTTATCCCCACATTTCCAATATGCTGAATACGTATAAAATACAGCAGAAAAGCGGAAAGGCGGGATTTGATCTGGTCGTCCAGGTTCAACATTCTCCTCGTTATTATACCTATAAACTTTCAGTGACACCAAAAGGGAAGTACACGGTTGAAGTAGTGAAATTTCATCATAGCTATATTAAGCAGAAGTCCGGTACTATTCTCAGCTATCAAAAAGACAGTGTGAACAGTTTCAGCTTTTTATTACAGGATGGGTATTTCCGCTTCTTATGCAATGGAGAGGAACTCTTTATGGTTCAGCTGGAACACCCCTGGGCTTGCCTTGTAGATGATCCGCTCATTTACGTGAATGATGATTGCAAGCTGATGCTGTATGAGTATAATGCGGTTTTCTTTCCGGAAACGAAAAGATGATCTTCAGTCATAGTATAGGAAGATCATTAATTGATAAAATGAATCAGTAGTCTCCAAAAAAAACGACCCATCCAACGGAGGGTCGTTTTTTATTTTGAGAGTTAAGCTGTTTTTTATTCTATCATTACCTTTTTACTGATGCTTCCTTCTTCAGTTTCCAGTCTTACAAGATAGATTCCTTTCTCCAACATAGTTATATCAATCTCCTCTCCCGGATTCCATTGGCGTTCTATGACCACTCGCCCATTCAGATCGAAAAGCTGCAGTTGTGCCGGTTCTTCAACGCCGGAGATATGCAGGATGTCATTTGCAGGATTGGGATAGAGTGTGATATTCAGCTTGGCCGGTTCTTCGTTTTCTTCCATCCTCGCACCCGGTCCAGTATATTTAATCAGCTTATTGATGTTGGAGATCACACCGGTGGTCACGAATTCATCGTTAGGGTAAGTACCAGGAATGGCTTTGATCATCGCATTGCAGCGTCCACCGTTGAATACTTCAGTAAATTCAAGAGTGCCGTCTGTTCGTACTTTGGCAGTGACATAATTGTTGGATAAATTGGAGGTGCCCACATTGCTGCCGGTGAAGAATAGTTTACCACCCTGAGTGGCTTCAAATCCGGTCATCGTGAAATTCCAATAGCTCAAAGGTAACAGGTGGGTGACGGCATAGACCGGCGTGCTGAGGTTGGCGGATGAAAATTTATACGCCATAATGCGAGGCTGCACAACGCCATTCGATGAATGGCCGACATACACGTCTCCGCCTGCAGAGATTTTCATTTTCGGGCCCACTGTAGGCCAGTAGTTCCCTTGAGGCAGATTGCCGGAGCTGTAACTGCTCTGTAACGCACCGGCTGAATTGTATTTTCTTACAATGGTTCTGTAGCGCGAAGCAGTGGTGTTAAACCCTGCACCGGCGACGTACACATTTCCCGATACATCGGTTGCTATACTGCTGAACCAGGTGCGTCCGCCGGTAGTATAGGTTTTCGTCCATAACTGGAATAGACCTGTGTCGTGCTTGATAAGAATTCCGTTGTTAGAGGTGATCTCTCCACATACATAAACATTCTGTGATGCATCTACTGCCAGTGACACCGGTGTCAGATAATTGAAGATCGTACCGGATTGTCCGCCAATGGTGATGTTGCCCGTCGACTGACTCACAGCGCGCAGCTCATAGGAATTGTTTCCTGCTGTGGTGAGACTCTTCATCAGCACCACAATCGTACTGCCCTTTACCGCCATGTCAATTGGGGTAGGGTACTGATAATTAAAACCCGATGGCATGGGCCGTACCCACGATTGAAGAAGTGAGGAACTCAACTTGAACAACAATCCTTCGCGGGTACTTCCATAATTACCGTAGGCGAGGATATAGAGTTCATTGTTGGGTGTGGCAAGAATCTTAACCACCGTCATACTGGTATAGGGCGAACCCGGCTGAATCGTGGTAGCCAGCAAAGCCGTACCCGATGCGTTAAATTGCCGAACGGTATAAGTAGTGCCGGCATAAGGAGTCTTTGATACGGTATAGTACCTGGATGAACCTGCAGTCAGGAAATTCTCTTCTTCATTCAGTTGTTTGATCCAGGCTGTTGTTTGGGCCGATGCGATTTGTGAAATAAATAAAATCGCAATGATCAGAAGTCGTTTGGTCATGGTGGTTGATTTTGGTGACCTGAAACTACAACGGCATTATTATACAATCTACCAGAATTGAGTATCCGGCAGATATTTCTAGTAATGAGTGTGGATCCGGATGAAATTGCAATCTAACTTTAGTCGATGCTTGCTGAGAGTCGCTTGCGTCGTTACTATCTGTTATTTGGTGAATTGGTGGATTAGTGAATTGGCAATTTGGCAAATCTGTCCGTTGTTCGGTTTATCCGCCATCTGTACATCTGCAATCCAAGATCTACAATTCTGCTTATCGGTAATCTGTACCTCTGTAAATTCCGTAAGATCTGTACTTTGTAAATCCGAACCATCTGCACCATCCTAATCACTCCGTAATTATCTGTAATCTGCAACTCATGATATTCCCATCATTGCACTAACTTCACTGCATGATCCGCTACAACCCCAAAGACTGGTTTCTCATCATCTTCAAGTTCCACAAGGCTGATACCTTTCGTAAACTGCTGCCACTGATCATGGCACTGTGTGGTTATGCCTGGCTCATCATCTGGCTGGAACAGGAAATTTGGAAGCTGTCTGATACCAGTCATGTGAAGAATCTTTCATTGATTCATTCTTCGCTTGGCATGGTGATCTCCCTGCTGCTGGTGTTTCGTACCAATACAGCGTATGAGCGTTGGTGGGAGGGAAGAAAGGTATGGGGCGGACTCGTTAACTCCAGCCGCAATCTCGCCTTGAAAATTAAAGCACTCGTACCGGAAGAAGCTGGTTACTTCGCCGTGATGATTCCCAATTTCGCTTTTTCGTTGAAGAACCATCTTCGCAAGGTCCATCTTGAAGAAGAACTCGAACCGGCTGAAGGGTTTTCGGTTACGCCAGCTGAAGGTTCCCACCTTCCGAACCGAATCGCTTTGCAAATCATGAAATATGCTGCTGCTTTGGAGAAGTCGGGCAAGCTGAAACCGGAACACCTTCTGCTGATGCAACCCGAACTTTCCAATTTCACCGATGCCACCGGCGCCTGCGAGCGCATCCGTAACACTCCGATTCCGTATTCGTATTCCGTTTTCCTGAAAAAATTCATGTTCCTCTATGTGATGACCCTGCCGTTCGGTTTTGTCTTCTCACTGGGATATCTCACCATTCCGGTCGTTGCGATCATTTTTTATGTGCTGGCCAGCCTCGAACTCATCGCCGAAGAAATCGAAGATCCGTTCGGAAAAGATGCCAACGATCTCCCTACCGACGAAATCGCCAACGGTATCCGGAAAACGGTCAAAGAAATCCTCTCCTGAGCCGACTGCCTCAAGCCTCAAGCTTGCAGCCGCCTGCAGCCACCTTCAGCCACCTGCAGCCTGATCCCGCAGCGAGCTGCGGGACTGTAGCCTGCAGCCCCTGCAGCTACAATTAACTGACTGAAAAACAGGGTTTTTCAGTCAGTTAATTGTAGATATGGAGAATGTTATTGTTCAGCAACTCCGTCCGGTATTGCAAAAGTGGAGTAGTGGCGGGTCCGGAAACCACCGATCCGTCGATAATGCTGAACTTGCTCATGCAGGTGGAATCAATGCAGAAAATATCGCTCGGAATACCTTGAACATAGGCGGTTGATACGCTCGGGTCATAGGTGCAGGTGCGCTCGAAGGCGGCAAAATCGGTGGGGGAGGTGCGTACAACAATCAATCCCCGGTTCCCTGCATAATTGTAATAAACCCAGTTGTTAATAGCATTCAGGTTCACATATTCGGGAAGATTAAGGTTGAGATATTCATCAACTGCCACTGTCGGGACCCGGTCGTTGTCCTTTTTACAGGCGTTGATGATAACGAATCCGGCGACAATGACCCATAAAACCGGGCCTTTTACGTAATTTTTCATGCGGAACGAAGATAAGGATTTGTATTTTTGGAAACTTATTACCTATATTTGATCTTACAATAACGAACCAAAACATGAAAAAACATCTCCTTACTCTGTTCTTTGTCCTGTCGATTCTCATTCCGGCTGGTCTGATGGCACAATCCGGTGAAGCCGCAAAAGGAAAACATGGCGGGTACCTGACCTCCAGCGACCAGAAAGTTTACTTCGAGATCGTGGACGATGGTACGAAAATCAGTTTTTTCCCCTGCGATAAAGATGGCAATGCATTAACCAATCCTCCCTCTGAGGTGGATGTGGTTGTTATTTTCCTGAGTACGTCAGAAACGTATAGCCTTAAAGGTGTTCAGTTGAACGAAGGTGCTTATTCTGTTTCTCCGGAAAGAATTTATCCCGTTTATATTTATAGCCTGAACTACACCTATAATAACGAAAAAGGTGCATTGAAATTCAGGAGACCTGACGCTCCCACGCCGAGGTAATATTTCATAGCAGAAATTTGAAGGAGGCTGTCTGATTGGCAGCCTCTTTTATTTTGTCTTTTCTGTGAGAATCCTCGCCGATTTATCACTTTTACATCATAATTACCTTAAGTTTGCGTTAAGGTACCCATGAAACATCCCCTTCGTCTATTCCTGTTTCTCGCATTTTTAGGTTGTGCTCCGGCTTTTTCACAGAGCGATGGCAGCGCCAGAAAGAAACAGAAACAGGCGGAGAAGGCAAAACAAGAGCAGATTAAAAAGCAGATGAAAGCCGAAGAGATCGGCCGTAAACGTCATCTTAAACTGCAATCGAAGGATGTGAAGAAGCGCTGGAAGAAGAATAAGAAGAAGTATAAGCACGTCGATTCATTTGATAAACGGGCTAAATGGCGACAAAAAATCTGGCCTCATAAGCGTCCCGAGAATAGAGGCTAACTTTCGAAGCGCTTGCGCCCTGTCCCGCAATGTGCACTCCGTGCAAGTTGCGGGAGAAGCCTCAGGGTTGCGAAATTGCAGAGCTGATATAGTTGCTTGGGCGCTAAGTCTATTGGTTGCTAAGATGGAAAATCGCTAAGTGGTTTGGAAGAACGGGAGTAAACGGCACTTTCACGGATTGAAAATCGCTAAACCGAGACGTATACACTCTGTAACTCCGAAACTCTGTAACTCTGTAACTCTGTAACTCTGTAACTCTGTAACTCTGTAACTCTGTAACTCTGTAACTCCGAAACTAAGTAACTAAGTAACTAAGTAACTCAGTAACTCTGCAACTCTGTAACTCTGCAACTCTGTAACTCTGCAACTCTGCAACTCTGTAACTCTGTAACTTTCATCAAGCGTACATGCGCATATCCACCGGAACCACGGTAGTCACCCCTGGCTCAGCCATGGTGATACCATACATGATATCGGTTGCCGACATCGTTTTCTTGTTATGTGTGATGATGATGAACTGCGAAGTCTGACTAAAGGTTTTGATAATGTTGGTGAATTTGTCAACGTTGTTGTCATCGAGCGGAGCATCCACCTCGTCAAAAATACAGAAGGGCGCAGGTTTTAAGAGATAGATGCCGAAAAGCAAGGCGGTTGCCGTCAGCGTTTTCTCTCCTCCGGAAAGCTGGTGGATACTCAATGGCTTCTTGCCTTTCGGCTGCGCAACGATTTGTATATCGGATTCCAGTGGGTTGGAAGGTTCGCTCAGCACCAGATCGCAGTTGTCGTCGTCGGTGAAGAGACTGCGGAATACGCGGATGAAATTTTCGCGCACCTGCGTAAATGCTTCCATAAAAACGGTTCTGGCTGTTTCATCAATTTCACTGATCGTTTTGAGCAGTGCTTCTTTCGCATTCTGTAAATCTGTTTTTTCTGCGATGATGAAATCATAGCGCTCTTTGATCTCTTTGTACTGCTCCAGCGCCATTGGATTGATCGGACCGAATTCAGTGACCCGTTTGCGCAGTTGCTCTGCCCTTGGCCGCATTTCTTCTTCGTTGAATTCGGGGTCTGGTTCCTGTTCACTCAGATCCTGAATATCAATGTTGAATTCGATGTTGAGCCGCTCTTTTAGAGAGTGCATCTGCAGTTTAAGCTCATTCAGTTCATCGTGCACATGTTGCATGTGCTGGTCGGCTGTTTCTTTGTTGCGTCGTAATTCAGTCAGTCGTTTTTCCTCATTTTCAATGGATGAACGTGCTTGCGTATAATCTGTTTCGGTTTCTTTATAGGCAGCTTCAAAGGAGTTTTTTTCCTCCATCAGCAGCTTGAATGCTTCGCTGTTGTTTTCTATGCCTCCCAGCAGTTGGTCTGTTTGGGTTTTTACCGAGTCAAGTTCCAGCGCATACTGCTCTTTGTTTTTCCTGAGCGTTTCTGCCTGATTGGTTTTATAGCCAATGTCACGGATGATGTTCTGAATACGGTTTTGCTGTTGCAGTAAACCTATGTTTTGCTGATTGTAGGATTGCGCTTTGTCGTTCGATTCACGTTGAAGTTGAAGCGTCTGCTCTTGCTGGACATTCAGCTGCTGCACCAGTTTGTCGAGGCGTTCGCGGAGAATGGCCGGACTCAGCTCCGGATTATTCTGCTCTTCTTCCATCAACTGCTGAATTGCAAGCGCTTCATCGTGGAGTCGGCCACTGTTGTTTTTCGACTGATTCAGGTTATTGGTGATGAACTCTCTGCTGCTGGTCAGATTATTGGCCTGACCGTTTAAACGCATAAAGTCCTGTTCAGTTTTACTGAGTGTCTGCCGGCATTGATCCAGTTGCTGACGAAGTTCCGTATGTTCGGTATCCGAAATTTTTACCTGATCTTTATATTCTTCAACGATCTGTTCCTGATGTTTAAGTTCCTCCGCCAGTTTCTCGAGATTGCGGAATTTTCCGGTACGTTTACCGTCGAATGCACCAATGGATCCTCCTCCGACAGCATATCGTTGACGCAGAAAGTGGCCGGTTTGGGATATCACCACCAGCGACTGGTCTTCATTGACAGGATAATCCTGTAAAGAGCGGTCTTTCTCCAGAATCTGTACGTGCCCGAGCAGCATCTGGTAGAGTGGATCGTATTTTGAATTCCGCTCCACAGCATTTATTGCATGAATACACCCTTCAAGAGTAGGGTAAGAGGCCGACTTATACTGACGCAAGGTGTCCAGCACAAAAAAGTTGGCACGTCCTTTTGATGAATGGCTGAGTGTTTGAAGTGCATCCCATGCTTCCTCCATTGTATCAACAACAAAGTGATTGAGGTAAGGCTCCAGGAAGTTTTCAATGGCCAGTTTGTAAGACTCTTCACAAACAATGATCTCACTTAACAAAGGAGCCTGCTTGTACTTATCGTGATTCTTTTTAAGGTAGCGGATGGATTCAGGGTAGCCTTCCATCTGCTCGAGCAGATTTTTGGTAAGCTGGTATTCATTGTGACGGGCATCGAGTTTACGCGATTCAGCCTGCAAAACCTGATTCAGTTCTTTCTGGCGGTTTTCGCTCAGGCGGATATTATCTTCCAGCTCTGTTCGCAGATCACGCAGGCGCTTCAGTTCGCTTTCGGCATGCTCTTTTTCAGGTAGAACTTTTTCAAGTTCTTCTTCGATACCACGCAGTTTGGCAGCACTTTCTTCCTGTTGCTGATGATAACGCTTAAGCTCGTCCTGGATAGAATTGTAGCGGGTGTTTTTAACGGCTTGTTTTGTTTCAAACTCGTTAATCATGGTCCGCAACTGGTAGGTCTGCTGATTGAGCTCACGGATAGTGACCTGCGACGCTTCGTAATCCTGTTTGCTGCGTTCAGATTCTTCACGCTGACGGCTTACCGTTTCTTCAAGCTGTTTGAGGTGTTCCTCCTCACGTATTTTTTCTTCCTGTAAAGCAACAAGGCTTACCTGAACTTCTTCAAGCGTTTTTTCGTCTTGCTCGTTTTGATGCTGCAGCTGTTTCTGCTTTTCAATCAGAAAATTCAGGCGTTCGTTTCGGTTCTTCTCTTCGTTTTCGAACCTTGTTATCTCGAGGAGTTTTTCATTCAATGCCTTCTGTGTAGCCTGATATTGCCGCTCTTTTTCAACAACACCCGCTTTCATGTCCAGTATGCCGCTCTCGAGTTTTTCGAGTTCTTCCTGCAACGCGGTTTTCGCAGTATGGTGGTCCTGTTCCCGTTGCTGCAGTTGCATCATTGCTTCACTGTGATGACGGATGCTGTAAAGGGCCAGCTGTGTGCTCAGGGTCCGGTATTCTTCCCGCAGACGATAGTAACGATCTGTCTTCTTGGCCTGACTCTCCAGCTGTTTCAGACTTTTTTCAATCTCAAATAGTAAATCGTTTACTCTGTTCAGATCGGCGTCTGTTTCTTCCAGTTTCTGAAAGGTCTGGCGTTTTCTGATTTTATATTTGGAGATGCCGGCCGCCTCTTCCAGCAAAGTTTTAATGGTGTTGTTCCTGTCTTTCAGAATGTCATCCACCATATTTAATTCAATGATGGCATAGGAGTCGGGACCAATACCGGTATCCAGGAAAAGATCGTTGATATCTTTCAGCCGGCAGGTCACTCCGTTCAGGAGATATTCGGATTCTCCGGAACGATAAAGGCGCCTTGTAATAGATACAGTAGAGTATTCAGTTGGCAGGATGCCTTTGTTGTTTTCGAAGGAAAGGCTTACTTCAGCCAGGTTGGCGGGCTTTCTGTTTTTGGTGCCATTGAAGATGATGTTTTCCATCTTCTCACTACGCAACATACGTGTTTTCTGCTCACCCAATACCCATCGCATCGCATCTACCACGTTCGATTTGCCGGATCCATTGGGTCCTACAATAGCGGTAACACCTTCGTCAAAGTGAATGATCACTTTATCACCAAAGCTTTTAAAGCCTTTTATCTCCAGCGATTTTAATCTCATGTTGATGTATATTTTAGAAAAGAACGACCCGTACAATTTGAACGTACGAGCCGGGTTTCCTGGGTAACTTATTTATTATTTAGATTCTGAATGCTGAACGGGGAATCATCTTTTTATTGTCATAAACCACCGTTGATCGCAACGCAAATGTAAAAAACCCCCGGCAGTGATACCAGCCTGACACATTTTATGTTGAAAAGTGTTTATTTTGGTTCCATGGAATTCAAAGCCTTGTTCTATATCCTGATCGCCGTCATTTGGTTCTTCTCCAAAGTTCTGAATGCCAAAGGGAAAAAGGTGAAGAAGGCACCGCCGATGCCACCTCCGGCCAACCCATTGCCACCTACCCCGGTAAAGCCGGTAAGAAAAAAAGTTGAAGTCCGGGCAACGAAACGACCCACGATGGTTGTCAATCAGCCAGTGTCGTTGGAGTCGCAGTCGGGGTTAGAGGCTGCAGCAGTGAACAGGCTGAATTCAAAAGTGAGGGAGAGCCGGCTTCCGGAACCGGTTCTGATGGAAGTACAAATGCTGGAGGATGACGGATGGCAGGAAAACGGATCCTTTGGTGTACAGTTGGCTTCTGAAATTAAGAACGGAACAATTGATTGGAAACGTGCGGTGGTAATCAATGAGTTACTATCGCCAAGGGTGTAGCCGTACCGTTATAATTGTTGAAAACTCATGGTCATGTGGCCTGCGTTTTTGAAATTCAAATCAATTGTTTCTATTTTTAACCCCCGCCTTGATTTAACCTAACATTAACACTCAATACGACACAAACTTAACCCTATGATAAGGAATGTCTACTCAACCCTAGTGCTTTTACTTCTGACCTGCACGGTTGCCTTCGCGCAAACAGGTGCCATCAGAGGTAAAATTCTGGACAAAGCTACCAAGGAGCCACTGCCCTTCGCGTCGGTAGTTGCGGAAATGAACGGTACGATGATCGGAGGGGCCCAGTCGGATTTTGATGGTGAATATACCATCAAGCCACTGCAGCCCGGTTCGTACAACGTACGTGTGACGTTTGTCGGTTACAACGATCTCGTAATCACTGGAATCGTTGTTGCCAATGACAAAATCACTTTCCAGGATCTCAACCTCAGTAAGAAGGTTGTTGAGACCAAGGAAGTGGAAATCATCGCTTACAAAGTGCCTTTGATTGATAAAGGTAATACTTCGGTAGGCGCAACATTAACCCGTGAGGAAATTGAAGCAGCTCCAACACGTGACGTACGCTCTGTGGCCTCTCAGGCTGCTGGTGTATTCCAGAAAGATGATGGTGATGCGTTGAACGTGCGCGGTTCCCGTGACAATGCAACTGACTATTACATCGACGGTATCCGTATCCGTGGTAGTCAGCAACTGCCGCAAGCCGGTATTGAGCAGGTAACTACCATCGTGGGTGGTACACCAGCTCAGTATGGTGATGCAACAGGTGGTATCATCAGCATTACAACCCGCGGACCTTCCAAACAATTCAGCGGTGGTATCGAACTCGTCTCTTCTGAGTTACTCGACTCCTATGGTTATAACCTGGTTTCAGGTAACCTCTCTGGTCCGATTCTGAAAAAGAAACTGGAGAATGGTGCTGAAAAAGCAGTATTAGGCTTCTTTATCAGTGGTGAATTGCAATTGGATAAAGATCCGGATCCTTCAGCAATCGGAATGTACCGGCTGAAAGATGCGCAATACGATGATTATAAGACGGATCCGGTTCAGCCGTATCAAACAGCTAACGGTTTTGGTCATTATAATAAAGCGGAGTACTTCACTGCTGATGACTTCGAAAAGAACGATGTTAAGAACAACATTGAAGCGCTGGGATATCGTTTCACCGCGAAACTGGATTATCAGCCGCTTGATAACACAACGCTGACTGTTGGCGGATCATACAATACCTCCAACCGCCGGTTGTTCAACTACAACCGTTCGATGTATAACTTCGAGGAAAATGCACAACGTATTGAAACGGATTACCGTGCGTTTGCCCGTGTTACCCAACGTATTGCTTCTACCTATAAGAATGAACAGGGGGAAACGAATTCTACGTTCCGCAATGTTTATTTCACCCTTCAGGCAGAATATAATAAGAGTATCCTTTATACGCAGGATCCTGACCATGAAGACAACTTCTGGAAATACGGCTGGTTCGGTAAATTCCATAACGATCGTCAGAAAGTGTGGAATACACTGGGCGGACCGGTTCCGGGAGGCTCTGGATTTGAGTTCTTCCTCAATCCGGGTTATGCAGATAACTTCTCTTACGAACCGGTAGGTCTGAACCCGATTTCTGAAGCGTATAATAACACTGCATATGCCTTCTATCAGGAAGCTACCGGATCAAATACCTTCTCTAACATTAACATTATTAATGGTCCGGGAGGAATGGTAAACGGTGGAGCTCCTAACCGTACGGTAATGTCAATCTGGGAATCAGTAGGACAGGGACAAAACTCTTACCAGCATAACGACCTCGATCAGTATCGTTTTACCCTTACCGGTAACGCAGATATTAAGAAGCACGCTATTCAGGTTGGTTTCGAATTCGAACAGCGTGTTGACCGTCAGTATGCCAACGCTCCCCGCGGCCTCTGGACGCTCGGTCGTCTGCTGGCAAACAACACCAATAAGCTGGTACTGGCCGATGTAAGTGATACATTGGATATCGATACGATTATCGTGGATCAGTTTACATTCTATCTGCTGGACTTCAATACCGGCTACAATCCGGTTGTGGATGGAAACGGAAATGTTGTAAATGGTTTCTATGAAAATGTGCGTAAAGGTCTTGGCCTGGCCAATAACCAGTATGTTGATTTCGACGCTCTTAATCCTGATCAGTTGAACATTAATATGTTCTCTGCAGATGAATTGGTTTCGAATAATCTGGTGGCTTATTATGGATTTGATGCGAATGGTGAAAAGTATACAGGTAAAGCAACATTCAAAGATTTCTTCACCAAGAAATCTGGCGGTAACTTCACCCGTGAAATTGATGCTTTCCGTCCAACGTATATGGCGGCATACATTCAGGATAACTTTGCCATTGATAACCTGAACTTCAACATCGGTCTCCGTGTCGATCGTTTTGATGCCAACCAGAAGCAATTGAAAGACCGTTATCTGTTGCTTGACGCTTATAACGTAGGTAACTATCCGGTCGCTATTTCAGGAAGACCCGGAAACATCGGTGACGATTTCGTTCCATACATTGCTAACCCTAATGACCTGAGTTCAGTTATCGGTTACCGTGATGGTGATGTTTGGTATGATGCCAGCGGTCAGATCGTTTCTAACCCTGATCTGATTGCACAGAATTCCTCTACAGGACGTGCCATCCCGGCTGAAAAAGACGGAGCAGGATCCGTAGGAACAGAAGACTGGAATATCGATGCCGTGTTTAAGGATTATGAGCCGCAGATCGTTGTGATGCCACGTGTTGCGTTTAGCTTCTCTATCACCGATCAGGCGCAGTTCTTTGCTCACTATGATGTATTGACTCAGCGTCCGTCAACCAACCTCCGCAACGACCCGTCAGAATATCTGCAGTTCCTCACTAACCCTGATGGAACCCTGAACAATGCCGGTTTATTACCTGAGCGTACTACTGACTATGAAATCGGTTTCAAACAGGTAGTAAGTAAGAGCTCTGCATTTACCATCTCTGCCTTCTACCGTGAACTGAAGAATATGATTCAGCAGGCACGTATCAACTATGCCTATCCGTATATCTACACATCTTATAGCAATATCGACTTCGGTACTGTGAAAGGATTGTCACTGAGCTATGACCTTCGTCGTACCGGTAACGTACGGATGATGGCAAACTATACACTTCAGTTTGCTGACGGTACAGGTTCAGGTGCTAACTCAAACGTGGAATTGACCGATACAGAGCAGCCAAACGTACGATTCATCGTTCCGCTGGATTATGATACCCGTCATGCATTCACTGTATCACTTGATTACCGTTACGGTTCCGGTACTGCTTACAATGGTCCGATGCTGTGGGGTAAACCTATCCTTCAGAATACCGGTGCTAACCTGGTATTCCGTACCAACTCCGGAACTCCGTACACCCGTCAGGCTCGTCCGACCCGTGAAGGTGCAACCATCGGCTGGCAGGATAACGGTCAGCGTGTAGTAGAAGGTGTAATCAATGGTGCACGCACACCCTGGCAGTTCCGTATTGATGCCCGCATTGAGCGCGATATCAATATCAAAATCAGCGAAAAGAAAACGGCTACCTTCAATGTTTATCTGTGGGTACAAAACCTGCTGAATACGCAAAACGTTGTTGGTGTTTACCGTGCTACAGGTAACGCTACGGATGATGGTTTCATCACCTCACCAGATGGTCAGCAGCTGGCTGCTTCACAGATTTCTCAGCAGGCTTTCGTTGATCAATACTATATTAAGATTCAGAACCCTGATAACTACAGCCTGCCACGTCGTACCCGTCTTGGCGTACGATTCGATTTCTAATTTGAACCCGATAACAATCAGAACTTAACGCTATGAAAATGCTTCGAAATAAAATTACGGCAAGCCTGGCGCTGATGGTTGCCCTTTCGATTCCTGCGTTCGCAAAAAAGAACGTAGGAGGAGGTATGGCACACAAACCGCAGACTGCTCATAAAGTAGCTGCCGGCTGTAATACCACTCAGGCTCAAATTGACCTTGATATAAACCAGGTTCGTGCCCGTATCCTGGTAGGTGGTGACTTATGGTGGGACCCGGTAGGACAAACGCCTTACTATGAGGTGCCTATCGGATCAAACAAGAATTCTATTTACGCCGGTGCACTCTGGCTCGGTGGATGGGATCAGAATCAGAATCTCTACGTTGCCGCTCAGACCTATCGTCAGAGTAGTGCAAACGATTTCTGGGGTGGTCCTACTTTTCAGGCAACACCTGGTGCTCAACCTGATATTACAGTTGACCGTTGTGAGGAGTTTGACCGGTTCTGGACCATCAATCGTACAGATGTTGAAGATTTCCTTGCCGGTGCTGAACCAACTGATGATATCAAGTCATGGCCCGGAAACGGTAATGTAGCCAACGGCGAATTGCCTAACCTGGCTCCATTCTTTGATGCCAATAATGACGGAACCTATAACTGGGAGGATGGAGATTACCCGTATTTCAAACTGGACGGAAACTACCCCGTTGATCCTTCTTCCGGTCAACCGGTGTGTAACGATTACCTCTTTGGTGATCGCAGCATCTGGTGGGTGTTCAATGATGTGGGTGGTAATAAAACAGAAACCAACTCTAACCCGATTGGTCTTGAAATCCGTGCTCAGGCTTTTGCCTTCAACACCACGGATGAAATCAACTACATGACATTCTATAAATATCAGATCATTAACCGTTCAAGTAATCAGCTTGACTCTACGTATTTCGGAGTTTGGTGCGATCCTGATCTGGGAAATGCAGCGGATGACTATGTAGGATGTGATGTGGGTCTCGGACTCGGATATGTATACAATGGTGATCCGGATGATGACGGTGGTGGTGCTTATGGATTGAATCCACCTGCAGTTGGTATTGACTTCTTCCAGGGTCCGCTTGCTGACGTTGGTGATGGAGTAGATAATGACAGAGATGGAACAACCGATGAGCCGGGTGAAGAAATCACCATGTCACGTTTCGTTTATTATATCAACGTAAATAATGTACCGAACGGTAACCCTTTCACCGGTGACGACTACTATGAATACCTCAGCGGAAGCTGGGCGGATGGTCAGCCGATTACATACGGTGGTGACGGACGTGGAGCAGGTACCGGGGCAACTACAACGCCTTGTGAATACATGTTCCCGGATAATACAGATCCGAAATTTGCCACACCATGGACAATGGTTACCGCAAACATTCAGCCGGATGATATGCGCTGGTTACAATCTGCCGGTATCTTCACATTGCAACCTGGTGCTGTAAATTATATTACAACCGGTGTGGTTTGGGGTCGTGCAACAACCGGTGGACCGCTGGCTTCAGTTGGTGTTGTAAAACGTGGTGACGTTAAAGCACAATCACTCTTCCGTAACTGCTTCGGTGTACTTGACGGACCCGATGCTCCGGATGTTGCCATTCGTGAGCTGAATCAGAAACTGGTACTGTCTTTTGAAGATACCCGTACGACTAAAACAGAATTGTACAAGGCGATCGATCAAAGTATTCCGAATGTGGTTATTGACGAAATCAACGATACTACTTCCGTAGCGGATACACTCTCGGAAGATGAAAAGAGCTATCACTTCCAGGGTTATAAATTGTATCAGGTATCAGATCCAAACGTGTCTGTAGCAGATATCGATGATCCTTCAAAAGCGAAACTGATTGCTCAGGTTGACCTGAAAGACAGTGTAGGTATTCTCGTGAATTACGAATTCAGTGATTTCCTTGGAGCCTATGTTCCGACACAGAAAACCATTGAAGGTGATCAGGGACTCAAGCAGACTTTTGAAATCTCGAATGATCTGTTTACGTTGAAGTCGCTGTCAAACAACAAGCCTTATTACTTCATGTCGATATCGTATGCCTATAACAACTATCGTCCTTTCAACCCAAGTGCGCCGGATGAAACCAAACAGCAAAAGGCACCCTATCTGCAGGGACGTAAAAATGTGAAGGTGTATTCGGGAATTCCGCATCGTCCGGATTTCTATAACGGAGGAACAGTTCTTAACTCCGACTACGGTGACGGTGTAATTGTGACACGTCTGGAAGGAACCGGTAACGGTGGAAATTCTATCGACCTTTCACAGGCTTCTGTTGATGAGATCATGAGTGGCGCACCTCATCGTGCGATGACTCCGGTTTATCAGCCAGGAAAAGGACCCATCAATGTTAAGATATATGATCCGATGCTGGTGAAAACAGGAAAGTACAATGTTCTGTTTGAAGGTCTCTCCAATGATAAACACTATGGTTTAATTGCTGAAGGACAGACTCCACGTACGGTGAATAATATTGATATTCTTCAGGGATTAAGTGGAGCTTCTGATTCTCTTCGTGTAGTGGTACAGGCCGGTGATGAATACAAAGTTGGCCAGTACATTTATCTCGATACCATCAATGGTATTGTAGTACCGGCCGGACTCAATAAACACTTCCATCGTATTGTGAGTACCAACGGTGTTGATACTGTTATGGTGCTTGCCGAGAATCCTTCCGGTGCCTTCGTGTCCGGATCAGGAACAGCTACACTTGCAATCGACCGTGCTCCGTTTGAAATCAATGAGCCAAGTGATTTTGTACTGAAAAGCAATAAAGTGGTTATGAACATCAGTACGGTTGCTGATAAAGTGATCGGTGCAAAAGATGCCTTAGGCAAAGTGGTGGAAGGAAACGGATTCATTGAAGCAAACATTGTTTACAAGGATCCTTCTAAAGCATGGCTTTCAGGTATCGTGGATACTGAAACCGGTGATTCTGCTAACTGGATCCGTTCAGGTGAAGCTGCCGGTGATGTGAACGTTCAGGGTGGATATCTTGATCCGAATCAGGTGTATGAAAATGTACTTGGTGGCACGTGGGCTCCTTCACGCCTTACCAGCAGTGTTGGTATCGGTGCTCCTAAAGTGGATGACCTCGTGAGTGTTGCTGCAAGCTGGGATTATATGGCCAGCGTGGATATTGTATTCACAACGGATACGAACAAATGGAGCCGTTGTACCGTGTTTGAAACAGGTGAAGATACAATGCCGTTAGTTGGTGGTGCTACCAATCTTGGACATCGCAAACAACCTTCTATTGGCCGTTCTGGTCAGGTTGGTGATGGCGTGGTTTCTACCACTGACCCAACAGATGCTGACTTCATTAGTGCAGAAGGGATGGGCTGGTTCCCCGGTTATGCAATTAACGTAGAAACTGGTGAACGTTTGAATATCGCCTTTGGTGAAAACTCAGCATTGCCTGCACAAAATGGTGCTGATATGAAGTTTAACCCGACATCTGTTACCGCTGCGGATCCTGATAATGGCCGTTGGCAGTGGGGTGGTATGCATACCATCTGGGTGTTTGGTAAAACTGGTGTCGGTACCAATGATATTCCTACGTATGATGATGGTGCAAAAATCCGTTCTATTGTTCAGTTGGGAACACCTTCAGCAAAACGTATTGCATTTAAAGGTGCGATCTGGACATCTATTCCGGTGGTGGCTAAAAATCATACGGCCCTCGAAACTGAAACCCGTGTTCGCCTGCGTGTTGTGAAGAATTATGCGCAATTCCTTTCAAATGGTGGCACAGCTACCAATGCAACCAATCCAAAATACGCAGTGGAAGTACCAGGCAACGTGTTGCCATCTACTGGTGTTACCGAGGTGGCGAAATCAGCACTCGACTATATCCGTGTTGTCCCAAATCCATACTATGCGTATTCTTCATATGAAAATACCCGTAAGGACCAGCTGGATACCCGTGTGAGGATTACAAATCTTCCAAGTAAATGTGTGGTGTCTATTTATACCGTAAATGGAACACTCGTACGCCAGTTCAAACGTGACGTGGGAACCGATCTTTCTGCCGGAAACGTTGTGGTGGAAGGTGTTGACTTCAACCAGTCAGCCTCATTGGATTGGGATCTTAAAAACACAGCAGGTATTACTGTGGCCAGTGGTATGTATATCATTCACATCGACGCCGGTGAATTCGGCGAGAAAGTCGTGAAATGGTTTGGTATTATGCGCCCGATTGACCTTGACTCATTCTAATTCCTTAACGGTTAAATCACAACCCTGATTCTTATGAAAAAACTTCTAGTATATATATCAGCTGTCGGAGTAGCAATGAGCCTTACGGTGAAGCCGGCAGTTGCAGGAAATGAAGATCGTGCAGGACAAGCGGGTGCAAATGAGCTCCTTGTTAACCCTTGGGCCCGTACTGCCGGTTTTGGAGGCGCTAATGTTGCGTTGGTTCGCGGTGTTGAAGCGATCAGCCTGAACGTAGCTGGCCTTGCCTTCAACAAAGGCACCGAAGTGGTGTTTGCACAAACGGACTGGATGCGTGGTACTGATATTAAAATCAGTGCTTTCGGTGTCGGTCAAAAAGTAGGTGAGTCCGGTTGTCTCGGACTGTCTGTTATGTCGATGCGTTTCGGCGATATCGACCGTACAACTGAAGTACAGCCTGATGGTGGTTTGGGTACGTATTCACCACAGTTTCTTACTGTCGGTTTCAGCTACGCTAAAGAATTTAGTAACAGTATTTACGGAGGACTCTCTGTACGACTGATTTCTGAATCGATCAATGACGTAAAAGCTCAAGGTGTTGTTCTTGATGCTGGTATTCAGTATATCACCGGTTTCAACGAAGCCAAGGATAATCTGAAGTTCGGTATCGCACTCCGGAATGTCGGAACACCTATGAAGTTTGATGGTGAAGGTCTGGCATATCGTAACGATAACGCGAATGCAAATATTAACGTACTGCAGCAACAGCGTGTGGAGCGTTTTGAAATGCCTTCGCTGGTTACGATTGGCCTTTCTTATGATATCCAGTTGAAAGAAGAGCATCGGATTACGCCGATGGCTTCATTCACTTCTAATTCCTTTATTCGTGACCAGTTCTCTCTGGGGGCAGAATACGGTTTCCGTAAACTGTTTATGATCCGTGCCGGATACACGCTGGATAAAAAGGATAAGAATGCAATCGTTGACGATGAGATTTCTGCGCACCTGGGTCTTACTGCCGGTGCCAGCCTGATGGTTCCACTGGGAAAATCAGGTAAAATCTTCGGCATTGATTATGGATACCGCTCCACCAAAACATTCGATGGTACCCACACCATCGGTGTTCGTTTCAATCTCTGATCGAATTCAATCTATTCAACGGAAGACCTCTCCCTTGACTGGGAGGGGTCTTCCGTCTTATTCAAGACACACCCCGAACAGTAAATAAATATGTCAAAGATTACTTATCTCACCGAAGAAGGGCTGAAGAAACTACAGGAGGAACTCAACCATCTTAAAACGGTTGAACGTCCGGGTATCTCCCGTCAGATTGCAGAAGCACGTGATAAAGGTGACCTTTCCGAGAATGCGGAATATGATGCAGCCAAGGATGCACAGGGCCTGCTGGAATTGAAAATTTCAAAGATGGAGGAGCTCGTGGCCAGCGTACGCATCATCGATGAGTCGAAACTGGATACGTCTAAAGTTTCCGTTTTATGTAAAGTGAAAATCCGCAATACCACCAACAAAGCAGAAATGACCTATACCCTGGTGGCTGAAAACGAAGCCGATCTCAAGTCGGGGAAAATTTCAGTTTCTTCTCCGATCGGAAAAGGATTGCTCGGTAAGAAGGTAGGGGAGATTGCAGATATAATAACACCAGGAGGTGTGATGAAGTTTGAAGTGCTAGATATATCTCTATCCAACTGAGTATGGCCAGTATCTTCACGAAAATCGTACAAGGCGAAATTCCCTGCCATAAGATTGCAGAAACGGAGGAGTTTCTCGCATTTCTGGATGTCATGCCCCTCGTGGACGGCCATACACTGGTGATTCCGAAGAAAGAGGTGGATTACATCTTTGATCTGGATGATGCGTATTTTCAACGTCTCTGGTCATTTGCAAAGAAAGTTGCGCCGGCAATCGAAAAAGCGATCCCCTGTAAGCGGATAGGCATTGCCGTTATAGGCCTGGAAGTGCCGCATGCACACATCCATCTGGTGCCCCTCAATCAGGTGGGAGATATCAATTTTACAAAGCCCAAACTTAGCCCTACTCCCGGTGAGCTGGCCAGCATCGCTGAAAAAATCAAGGCTTCTTTCTGATGAAGGAAGCCTTTTGCTGATAACGGCAAACTATTTTTTTGCTCTTTTCGGATTTTCCTGAACAAAGGCTTCCCAACCGGTATATTTTTTTCTTCCCGACTTCGAAGCCGGGGCCTCTCTGGTGGCAGTGCTTTGTTGATGTGCATTCCCGGTCTGAAAATAATGGCAGACTGCAACGCCCATGGCATCCGTAGCATCCAGGAATTTAGGACGTTGTTCAAAATGCAGAATCCGCTGCAGCATAGCCGCCACCTGCTCCTTGGATGCACTTCCTTTTCCGGTGATCGACTGTTTGATGAGGCGCGGAGAATAACCAAACACCGGAACCTGATGACTCAAGGCCGCTGCCATCGCTACACCCTGCGCACGGCCCAGCTTCAGCATCGACTGAACATTCTTTCCGTAAAAAGGTTCCTCAATGGAAAGTTCATCCGGATGATGGCTTTCAATCAACTTGCAAACTGTATCGAAAATTTCTTTCAGACGGTCCAGATGATGATCGTCGGTGCTCATCTTCAATATACCGGCAGTGATCAGTTTTAGTTTATTACCACTGGCGGAAATAACACTGTATCCCATCACTACGGTCCCCGGGTCAATGCCCAGAATAATGCGTTCAGTTGCTTTAGGAGTCATGGAGATGCGCAAGTTTACGATGAAGTTCCCAGCAAACAATACCTGCACATACTGAAACATTGAGCGAATGTTTAGTGCCGTCCTGTGCAATTTCCAGGCAACCATCGCACATATCAATCACTTCCTGAGCTACACCATCCATTTCGTGGCCGAACACTACCGCCACCGGACCTGATCCCGGCTCAAACTGTTCCAGCCGGATACTGCCGCGAACCTGTTCCATCGCAAATACGCGGAAACCCTCTTCGTGTAACGCTGCCACAGCATCCTTAGTAGCGTCGAAATGTTTCCATCTGACCGATTCAGTAGCACCCAGTGCTGTTTTCAATACTTCTTTCTGTGGTGGACAAGCCGTTATCCCACACAGATAAACTGCTTCTATGCGGAAGGCATCGGAGCTGCGGAAAACAGAGCCAACGTTGAGCGCGCTGCGCACGTTGTCGAGGACTAATATCACTGGTAATTTCTTTACCTGCTGATAAGCAGATAAGTCGGGACGGCCCAGTTCATCGTTCTTTAGCTTCTGCACACGAATGAATATCTTAGCGCAAAGTTAGTGATCGCCGTGAAAGAGGAAACCCCGCTCATGCAGCAATACAACAGCATCAAGGCTAAATATCCTGATGCCCTACTGCTTTTCAGAGTAGGAGATTTTTATGAAACGTTTAACGAAGATGCTGTAAAAGCTTCGAAGGTGCTGGGTATTATCCTCACCAAGCGAAGCAATGGATCCGCCTCCGAAATGGACCTGGCCGGATTCCCTCATCATTCGCTGGATACCTATCTGCCCAAGCTGGTAAGAGCCGGTATGCGGGTGGCTATCTGTGATCAGCTGGAAGATCCTAAAACAACCAAGAAAATTGTAAAGCGTGGTGTAACGGAAGTGGTAACTCCCGGTGTCACCTTCAGCGATAAAATCCTCGACCATAAATCGAATAACTTTCTTGCAGCCTGGTATCCGGTGGTAAAAACATCGCATGCTGGTCTCGCGTTGGCAGATGCCAGCACCGGAGAGTTTTATGTTGCAGAAGGCAAAGCAGAATACGTGGATAAGCTCCTGCAGAGTTTTCAGCCAACTGAAGTACTGGTGCCCCGGGCATCACGACAGGAATTTGAACAACGCTACGGAAACCGATTCTATACCTACACCCTCGACGACTGGGCCTTCCAGCCACTCTTCGCCCGCGAAACACTTCAGAAGCACTTCCAGACCACTTCACTGAAAGGATTCGGTGTGGAGGAGATGGAAGCCGGAATCGTGGCTGCCGGAGCAACCCTGCATTATCTCCAGCAAACACGTCAGGAAGCACTCGTGCATATCAGTGCGCTGAGCAGGATGGAGGAAGACCGGTATGTTTGGCTCGATCGTTTTACGATCCGCAACCTCGAACTGGTGAGTTCGCCGCACGACAATGCCCGCACCTTGCTGGATGTGATGGATTATACCGTTTCACCGATGGGTGCCCGCATGCTGCGTCGCTGGCTGCTGATGCCACTCAAGGAGCTGCTGCCGATTCAGGAACGACTGGATAACGTTGAGGCCTTAACGAAAAATACGGAGCTGCTGGAAGGATTTCAGACGCAGCTGAAAGGAATGGGTGATCTCGAACGTTTGTCGTCGCGAATTGCTATTCGTAAACTGGGACCGAGAGAGGCCGTGCAGTTGCGACGCTCTCTTCAATTGCTGTCACCGCTGAAGGAAACTTTGAAAACATCGGGGCATCCAGGCTTTATTGCGATCGGCGACCGACTGCATCCCTGTACAGAACTATTGCATAAACTTGAAGCGGCATTGTCCGACGATCCGCCTGCATTGATCAATAAAGGCGGAGCCATTCGTAACGGTTATCATCAGGAGCTGGATGAATTACGTGCACTCGCTTTCGAAGGGAAAGATTATCTGCTTCGCATCCAACGGGAGGAGATAGAAAAAACCGGAATTCCCTCACTTAAAATTGCCTACAATAATGTGTTTGGCTATTACATTGAAGTAACCAACGTCCATAAAAACAAAGTGCCTTCAGACTGGGTGAGGAAGCAGACGCTCACCAATGCCGAAAGGTATATTACGGAAGAACTGAAAATTTACGAGGAGAAAATACTTGGTGCTGAAGAGAAAATCAACGTGATTGAAGAGCGCCTCTATAGTGAGCTCCTCGAATTCATGACCGGCTATATTCCGTCTCTACAGGCGAATGCTGTGGAGCTGGCGCGCATGGATTGTCTCTGCAGTTATGCCCAGGTATCGCTGAAAAACGGATATGTGAAACCGCACCTCAACGAAGGTCAGGTGCTCAATATCGTTGGCGGAAGGCATCCGGTACTCGAACAACAATTGCCTCTCGGTCAAAGTTATATTCCCAACGATGTGTACCTCGACGATGAAAAACAGCAGGTCATTATCATTACAGGTCCGAATATGGCCGGTAAGAGTGCTGTGCTTCGCCAAACCGCATTGATTGTATTGATGGCTCAGTCCGGATGTTTTGTGCCGGTGCAACATGCGGATATCGGCGTGGTCGATAAAGTTTTTACAAGAGTAGGAGCATCGGATAATTTATCGCAAGGGGAGTCCACTTTTATGGTGGAGATGAATGAAACCGCCAGTATTCTGCATAACATCAGCGGACGGAGTCTGGTATTGCTTGACGAGATCGGACGTGGTACCAGTACCTACGACGGTATTTCCATTGCCTGGGCCATAGCTGAATATCTGCATAATCACCCAACCGCACGCGCAAAAACACTCTTTGCTACCCATTACCATGAACTCAACGAAATGGCGGCACAGTTTCCGCGGATAAAGAACTACAATATTGCCATCCGCGAAAGCGGTAATCAGGTGCTCTTTCTCCGGAAACTGATTCCGGGAGGAAGCGAGCATAGCTTCGGTATTCATGTGGCCCGTATGGCCGGTATGCCGTCTCCGGTGGTCCACAGAGCCAAGGAGATGCTGGAAACACTGGAAAGAGCGCATAGCAACAGTGAACTCAATAAATCATCCCTGCAACGACAACAGCGCGATGAATTACAACTCAGCTTCTTCCAGCTGGATGATCCTGTGCTTGAGCAAATCCGGGATGAAATACTTCAGACCGATATTAATACCCTAACTCCGGTAGAAGCATTAATGAAATTAAATGAAATTAAGAAGCTGATTTCCAAGGAAAAGGCGAAATTAAATGCCTGAAACTTGATTTTATCCAACGTTGCGTTGTATTTTTGCAGCCCTGCTAAAGTAGCTCATCGCGATAGTTCTCGCGAGGTAGAGCACGGAAGCAAAACATAAGCGAAAGTAGCTCATCGCGAATCCTCGCGAGGTAGAGCACGGAAGCAAAACATAAGCGAAAGTAGCTCAGTTGGTAGAGCACGACCTTGCCAAGGTCGGGGTCGCGAGTTCGAACCTCGTCTTTCGCTCCAAAGAAAAGCCGCTGAAACGCGGCTTTTTGCATTTAGCGAAGACGAGGTGAGAAGTTTACTCCGAGCGTAGCCGAGGAGAACCTCGTCTTTCGCTCCAAAGAAAAGCCGCTAAAAGCGTTTTTTTTGTTTTATACCTTCTTGGATTGAAAAGGGCCGTTTTGGCATAACCCGATCGCGGAGGTCCCGATTGCCTTACCAGTGATTAGTAAATGTGCTTTCACAGACCGTCGGTAATTAGTAGCGGATGCACTGGTCTTGTTAATTTCCAATCCTCAATCTGACAATCCTGCTGAATCTACGGAAACGGTCTGCTGAGATTCTTTATCAGGATCATGATTGATGCCAAATCTCAAAATATCTGTTATTTTTGCGCCTCCAATTTGGCTGAAATGCCGCCCGGGTGGTGGAATTGGTAGACACGCAGGACTTAAAATCCTGTGGCCCTTAAAGCCGTACGGGTTCGATTCCCGTCCCGGGTAC
>WBZT01000157.1_pt1 | contig 57171 bp, 51 predicted proteins | sample 5204241 | NCBI WGS metagenome assembly WBZT01 (sample SAMN12344358, study PRJNA552823) | activated sludge metagenome | biome: Activated sludge suspended growth; feature: Nitrification reactor; material: Wastewater; isolation source: activated sludge from nitrification reactor of wastewater... | reverse complement strand
CCGACACCGCGGAGAATAGGCACCCGGCGGGTCCGGGGCAGCGCCAGGCGCGCGGTTTGCAGCGTCGTCGCGATCGAGCCGTCGGCACGGCGAGCCGCCGCTCCCCAACGATCGCCGCGGCGCACCATCACGCCTTCCACCAACGCCTGCCCGCCCACCAGATCCGCTGCCATGCAGGGCACGGTACCGAGCGGTCCGAGCGATCCCACCCGGCCTGGGCTGGCGGACTGCGCCCCGGATCGGACAGGATCGCGCCTGTGAAGTGGGTCGTGATCTACGAAAGCCGCACCGGAACGACGGCACGGGCCGCCACGGTGATCGCGGCGCAACTCGATGCCGCCGGACACGACGTGGCGGTCTTCCCGACGAAGACGATCGACCTCAAGGCCGTCGCCGAGGCCGACGCAGTGGTCGTGGGCACGTGGACCGACGGTGCGATCCTGTTCGGGCAGCGCCCAGGCGGAGCCGGCAACCTGGCCCGTCACCTCCCGATGATGTGGGACAAGCCGACGTACGCGTACGCCACGTATGCGATCCGGGCCGGGGGCGTGCTGCGCGGTGTCACCAAGCTGCTCGCCTCGAAGGGGTGCGACGTGCGCGGGGCGCTCGAGTTGCACCGCCGCCACATCGACACCGACGCGGCCGATTTCGCCGACGCCGTCGTCGCAGCCTTCACTCCCGCACGCTGAGCTGCGGTCAGGCGAACTTCGCCAGCGCGGCGGCCACCGAAGCCGCAAGCGGCGCCGTCGGTGCCGTTTTCGTATCGGGGATCGCCGGCAGCGCCGCCAGCCGGAGCGGGATCTCGCCGGACCACACGTCCGGATCGAGATCCTCCGGCTCGTCGACCGGGCCGCCCGAGCGCGTCTTGATCGACGCCTCGTCGATCACCACGGCGAACACCGCCGTCTGGCGCAGCTCGACGCGATTCGGCGGCCGCGTCTCGTCGCAGCGGCCGGGCAGCGTGTGGTCGACGATCCGCTCGAGCGCCCGTTCCGCCTCGTCATCGAGAAGCCGGCGCGCCCGACCGAGCACGACGATCGACCGAAAGTTCATCGAGTGATGGAACTGCGACTTCGCCGCGACCAGCCCGTCGAGCAGCGTCACCGTCACGCACACCGCAGCGCCCTCGCCCATGACCCGCGCCAGGCGCGTCGCAACCGAACCGTGGAGGAACAGCTCGTCGCCGGAGCGGCCATACGCCATCGGCACGACGAACGGCTGCCCGTCGACCGAAATGCCGACGTGAGCGATCGCACCCTCGTCGAGAATCTCGTACGCCAGCGCACGGTCGTACGCCGAACGCTCGGCGCGCCGCGGCGTGGTGCGATCGGTGCGGCGAAGCGGTCGCGTCGGGTCGGCAGCGTGGTCGTCCATCGCCGCAGTCTCGCGAACCCGGGGCCATCCGATGCGGTGAATTCGCGACGCCAGTCGGCCCAGCCCGGTTCACGTTCGACCCTCTAAGGTGCCCGACCACGAGGATCCACTCGCGTTGATCGACGACTCCAGGGGGCACTGCCATGCGCGGCACGATGATGGACTTTCCGCTCACTCTCACCCATCTCTTCGACCGGGCGGAGCGCCTCTTTCCCACCAAGGAAATCGTGACGGCCTCACCGACCGGCATCGAGCGGCGCACGTACGGCCAGTGGGCCGAGCGCACGCGCCGGCTCGGCACCGTGCTCGACCAGCTCGGCATCTCGGCCGACGGCCGCGTCGCCACGTTCGCGTGGAACTCGGCCCGGCACCTCGAGCTGTACTTCGCCCCGCCGTGCACCGGCCGGGTAGCGCATACCCTCAACCTCCGGCTGTTCCCCGATCAGCTCACCTACATCGCGAACCATGCGGAAGACGAGGTGATCTTCGTCGACAACTCGATCGTGCCGTTGCTGTGGCCGACGATCGACACCTTCGAGACGGTGCGCCACATCGTCGTCATGAACGACACGGGCGGCGCGCTCCCGACCGAGGCGCCCAACGGCATCGAGATCCACGACTACGAGACGCTGCTCGCCGGCGCCGAGCCGCGTGAGTTCCACATCGGCGACGAGAACCTCGCGGCGTCGATGATGTACACCTCGGGCACGACCGGGAACCCCAAGGGCGTGGTGTACACGCACCGGTCGATCACCCTGCACACCTTCGGCGCCATGATGGCCGACTCCCTCGGAGCATCCGAACGCGACATCATCTTGCCGGTGGTGCCCATGTTCCACGCCAACGCGTGGGGGCTTGCACACGCGGGAGTCGCGTCCGGCGCGACGCTCGTGATGCCCGGACCCGACCTCTCCCCCGGCGCCCTGCTCACCCTGATCGAGACCGAGCGAGTCACCGTTGCGGCGGGCGTTCCGACAATCTGGATGGCGGTGCTCGCCGAGATCGACGGCCGCGACGTGTCATCGCTGCGGGCCATCCCGTGTGGCGGCAGCGCCGTGCCCCCGGCGCTCAGCGAGGGGTTCCGTTCCAAGATCGGCATGCCGATCTTCCAGGCGTGGGGCATGACCGAAACGTCGCCGATCGCCGCCGCCTGCCATATCAAGAGCTACCTCGACGACACGCCGGAACGGCGAGCCACCGTGGGCCTCGTCGTGCCCGGCGTGGAGTTCCGCACGGTCGTTCCCAACACCACCGACGAGGTGCCGTGGGACGGCGAGACCACCGGCGAGCTGCAGGTGCGCGGGCCGTGGGTGACGGGCACCTACTACAACGACGAGCGCGCCGCCGACTCGTTCACCGCGGACGGATGGCTGCGCACCGGCGACGTCGCAGTCGTCGACGACGAGGCCTACATCCGCCTGGTGGACCGAACGAAGGACCTCGTGAAGTCGGGCGGCGAGTGGATCAGCTCGGTCGACCTCGAGAACGAGATCATGGCCCACCCCGAGGTGGCCGAGGCCGCCGTGATCGGCATTCCCCACCCTCGTTGGGACGAGCGTCCCCTCGCCTGCGTGGTGCGCTCCGAGGGCTCCGAGCTCAGCCGCCAGGACGTGCTCGACTGGCTCACGCCGCGAGTGGCCAAGTGGTGGCTGCCCGACGATGTCGTCTTCATCGAATCCGTCCCGAAGACCAGCGTCGGCAAGTTCTCCAAGAAGACCCTGCGGGAACAGTTCGCCGACTACGCCTGGCCCACCGGATCGGACTGACGCCCGGCGCCGGCGGGGCGCATCCGGTCGATCGCGGCAACGATCGCTCCGACCATCATCGGGGCGGCGTGGACCGCGTCGACGATGCCGGCGTCGCGGAGCTCGATCGCGCTGACCTGCTGGAGCTCGGCGAGTTCGGCTGCGTGGGTCGGGTCGCGGTGCAGGATGACCGAACCGGCCTCGGGTGCGATCGGAGCGACGAACGAGTCGGGCGTCGCCAGGACGGTGTCCGCAGCCATCCAGGCGATCGCCGCGCCGCCCGCTCCCTGCCCGTCGACGACGGCGACCGTCGGCACGACGAGCGCACCCATGTCCTCGATCGAGCGAGCGATCTCCCCAGGGAGGCCGAGTCGCTCGGCCTCACCGGCGAGGTGCGCTCCCGCGGTGTCGACCACGGTGACGAGCGGCAGGCCGAGCTCCCCCGCGAGCCGCATCATGCGCCGGCCGAGGCGCAGCCCCGCGACCGTCGGACGAGCGGGCGCTCCGTCGACGCGGCGATGGCCCAGCACCAGCATCGGACGACCGGCAACACGCATGAGCAGCGCGGCGACCGACGGATCGGTGCCACCGGAGCGATCGCCCGACAGTTCGACACACACGTCGGCGGTCGACGCCAGCCCGTCGATGACCGGCGTGCGATCGGGGGCCCGCGAGGCCACAACGGCGTCCCATCCGGTGGGGCCGATCGCCACCTCGGGCCCGGCCGCTGGCGGGAGGGAGGGATCGGCCGGTGCGAGCGCCGAGAGGATATGCCCGATCCGGTCACGGAGATCGTGGACGACGCAGATGGCATCGACGTGTCCCGCAGCGAGGTACCCCTCTGCGGTCTGCACCTCGGGCGGTTCGATCGGCTCACCGATCATCGCAGCCACGCGCGGCCCGGTGAAACCGAGCGTCGCGCCCGGCTCCGCGGTGAGGAACTGTGCGGCCGAGGCCCACGACGCGAGCACACCGCCCGTGGTCGGGTGCGCGAGGTGGACGATCACCGGGAGTCCGGCCCGCCGCACCCGGGTCACCGCCGCGAGCGTGGGGAGCATCTGCATGAAGGCTCGGGTGCCCTCTTGCATGCGCGCGCCGCCCGAGTTCGCGATCGCCACCACCGGGCGTCGTTCCGCCACCGCCAGGTCGAGGGCCGTGCAGAAACGATCGCCGGCCGCGAGGCTCAGCGTTCCGGCGGCCACCTCGAAGCGGCACCACACCAGCATGACCGGGTGTCCCGCGATCGTGGCCCTGCCCGCATCCAGCGAGTCCGCCTCGCCTGACAGGCGGGTGAACGAGCCATGGTCTGCGAGAAGATCGGGCCAGTCGAACACGCGGCGACTGTAGCGGCGACCGTCGCGACGCCGACAAGCCGGCGCCCCGCCCACGCCCGCGCCCGCCGACCGCCCCCGTGCGCCCGCGCCCGACGGTCGCCGGCGCAATTCAGGCTCAGTGGTGCACATGTACACCGCTGAGCCTGGATTGCCTCGCGGATCCGGGGTCGCGATCAGTTGAACGCGGCGATCAATCCTGCAAGCATCACGCACGACAACTTCTTCTGGCGGGAGAACTCACATGAAACCGATCCACGCGGCACTTGCCGCCGTGACCATCGCGGCGACCCTCGCAACCGGCACCGCAGCGCTCTCCGAACCCAACGACCTGCCGTCCTGGCAACACGGCGAAAACCGCATCGGCAACCGCGTCTTCAACGACCTCAACGGCAACGGCATCGCAGACCCCGACGAACCCGGAATCGCAAACGTCACCGTCACCCTCGACAAGGACTACGCCGAAGCCGGAGCAAACGAGCCGAACTGGGTCACCATCGCCAGCGGCGCGTCCTCCGACGGCGGATGGTGGAGCTACGACCACCTCAACGACGGCTGCTACCGCATCGGCGTCATACCACCCGACGGCGCACACCCAACCTGGGAAACCCCCACCCTCCAACAGTGGTTCGACCACGACAACAACGACATCGACCCCCTCACCAACCACTCCCGACGCTTCTGCCTCGACGCCACCACCCGCAACGACAGCCACTACCGCTGGAAGATCGGCCTCACCCTCCCCACCGACCACGCCTACACCCAAATCGCCGCCGGCGTCCTGCAGACATGCGGGGTGCAGACGGATCGCCGCGTCGCCTGCTGGGGCACCAACGTCGTCTTCCCGTTTCCCGAGGTCCCCGCGGTGATTCCGGGGATCACGAACGCCACCAGCGTTACGGCCGGGCTCCAGCACGCTTGCGCGGTGCTCACAGACGGCACCGTCAAGTGCTGGGGGAAGAACGACCGGGGCGAGCTCGGCGACGACACGACCTCGCCGTCGGCCACACCGGTCGCCGTCAAGCGACTCGGAGGCGTCAAGGCGCTCAGTGCCGGGTCCAGCCACACCTGCGCGCTCCTCATCAACGCCACGGTCCGGTGCTGGGGGTTGAACGAATACGGCCAGCTCGGAGACGGCGAACTCGGCGAGGAAACTCAGCCGGTTCAGGTCGCCGGCGTCACGAACGCGATCGCGGTCTCCGCTGGCTACTCCCACACCTGCGCGGTGCTCGCCGACGGCACGGTCAGGTGCTGGGGGCGGGGCGACTTCGGCCAGCTCGGAGACGGTGAACGAGCCCTGCGGACGCGCACACCGGTCCCTGTCACCAATATGACGACCGCCATAGGTGTCGCCGTCGGATACTCCCACACCTGCGCGGTGCTCGCTGATGGCACGGTCAGGTGTTGGGGGCGAGGCGACCGCGGCGAACTCGGCTATCCCGACAACGGACCGACAACACCGGTGCAGGCCACCGGCGTCACCAACGCCGTCGGTGTCAGCGCCGGAGAAGCCTTCACCTGCGCACTGCTCGGCGACGGCACCGCGAAGTGTTGGGGGACGAACGGATACGGCCAACTCGGCGGCGCCTCCCTACAGCCCGGACCGTTCACCGTCTTCGGGTTGACCGGCGGCGCGAGCATCAGTACCGGCGTGAACCACACCTGCGTGCTCCTCGCCGACGGCACGGTCACCTGCTGGGGGAAGGCTGATTCTGGCCAGCTCGGCGACGGATACACCTTCGCTGACAGGCCGGTGCCTGTGTCGCGGGCGATCCGGGCGGGCTACCCGCCAATCTGACCGCGACCTTCCCGACCTGACCGGCCGTCCGCACGTGCGGACGGCCGGGTCCGGACGGCCGACTGTCAGAAGCCGAGGGGCGGAACGACAGCCTCGATGAGTGACGGGCCGGGCGTCGCGAGCGCCGCGGCAAGTTGCTCCGCGAACTCCTCGGCGGTGGTCGCACGCGTGGCGCCCACGCCCATGCCCTGGGCCAGGGACACGAAATCGAGCTCCGGCCCGTGCAGGTCGAGCATCGACAGCGCCTTCGGCCCCACCTGCGCGGCGCCGACCCGCTGGAGCTCCATGTTGAGCACCGCGTAGCTGTGGTTGGCGAAGATCACCGTGGTGACATCGAGCGACTCGCGCACCATCGTCCACAACGCCTGCAGCGTGTACATCGCCGATCCGTCCGCCTGCAGCGCCAGCACGGGGCGATCGGGGCAGGCAACCGCCGCGCCGACGGCGAGGGGCAGGCCCACACCGATCGAGCCGCCGGTCAGGCAGAGCCAGTCGTGTCGCGGCGCACCGGCGGTGGCCGCAGGGATGAACAACCCCGACGTGTTCGCTTCGTCCACCACGATGGCGCGCTCGGGCAGCAGGGCACCGATGACCGCCGCGGCGCCGTCAGTGGTCAGCGGGCCGGACGGCAACTCGGGGCGGGACGCCTCGGCGACCGCCACCTCCGCCGGGGCGTCCAGCGCCTCGGCGAGCGCCTCGAGAAACGCGACGGGGTCGACCGAGCGGGGAACCTGATGGATGGCGCACCCCTCGGGCGTCAGCACCGAAGCCTTCCCCGGGTAGGCGAAGAACGAGACCGGCGCCGCCGCGTCGACGACGACGACGTGCTCGGCACCGTCGAGCTGCATCTGCGCGAACTCGGCGAGGTACGCGAGCCGGTCGACCGGAGGCAGCCCCGCTCCGCGCTCGTGACGAGCGGGGAAGGTCTCGGCGAACAGCCGGGCGCCTGCCGCTGTGCCCACGCGGGCCGCTGCGGTCACGCCATCGGCGAGCATCGCACGCCCACCGATCAGCACCACGCTCGATGCGTCGCCGCGCAGCACCGCTGCGATCTCGGCGACCAACGCCGGGTCGGGAGCACTCGCCGGCTCCGGCGTCGACGGTCCGACTGCGCCGGGGGCGTCGAGCCAGCACACGTCCGCGGGCAGCACCAGGGTGGCGATCCGGGCGGGGGACGCGAGCGCGGCCGCGACCGCGTCGGCGGCATCCTGCGCGACCTCGTCGGGAGACATCGAGCGCCGGAACCATCCCTCGCACGCAGCGGCGATCGAATCGATATCGCTCTCCAGCGGCGCGTCGTACTGCTTGTGATAGGTCGCGTGGTCCCCGACGATGTTCACGATCGGCGAGTGGGCCCGACGCGCATTGTGCAGGTTCGCCATGGCGTTCCCGAGCCCGGGGCCGAGGTGGAGCAGCGTTGCGGCCGGCCGACCCGACATGCGAGCAAAGCCGTCCGCGGCGCCGGACGCGACGCCTTCGAACAGGCACAGCACACCGCGCATGCCCGGCACGTCGTCGAGCGCAGCGACGAAGTGCATCTCGGACGTACCCGGGTTGGAGAAGCACACGTCGACGTCGGCAGCGACGAGCGTCTCGATCAAGGCGCGAGCGCCATTTCCGGACGGGTTGGTCTGGCCGGACGGGTTGGTCTGGCCGGATGGGTTGGTCTGGCCGGATGGGTTGGTCTCGTCGGTCACAGGACTGCTCCGGGGTTGAGGATGCCGTTGGGGTCGAACGCCGCCTTGATGCGGCGCATCAGGTCGATCTTCGCGGGGTCTTCGAGTTCGAGGAAGTAGGACCGCTTCTCGGTGCCGAGCCCGTGCTCGCCCGATATCGCACCGCCCAACTCCATCCCGGCCCGGTACAACCCCATCATCACCGTGTGCAGCGCGTCGGGGTCGCTCTGGAAAACGCCGAGGTGCACGTTGCCATCGCCTGCGTGGCCGCACCCGGCGATCCACGATCCGGTTTCGGATGCGAGCGCCGACACGCGCTCCATGAACTCCGGGATCGACGCCCGGGGGACCACCACGTCGACCACGTCGTTCGCACCGTTCGCCTTCGCCAGCCAGAAGGCCTTCTCGCGTGCGTCGATGAGTTGCGCCGCTGCCCCACCGGGCAGCACGTACACGTCCATCGCGTCGAGCTCGCCGAGCAGCCCGGCCAGCGCCTCGACATCGGCGTCGAGGCGGTCCGCGTGCGCGCTCTCGAGCACCACGACGAGGTACGCGAGCGCCGAGTCCTTCACGTCCTGCGGGATGCCCAGATCGAGCGAACCCGACGATGTCATGACCGACATCGTCAGCAGGTCGATGTACTCGAGGATCTGCGGCCCGAGCCCCGACGCGACGACCCGCGGCACGGCGCCCGTCACCCCGTCGAGCGTCGCGAACGGCGCCAGGATCGTGGTGGAGAACGGCAGCCGCGGCTGCAACTTGAGCGTCGCCTCGGTCACCACGGCGAGCGTGCCTTCCGAGCCGATGATCAGCTGCGTCAGGTCGTAGCCCGTGGAGATCTTGACGATCTTGCCGCCAGCCCGGATGACCTCGCCGGTGGCGAGCACGGCCTCGACACCGAGCACGTGGTGGCGTGTCACGCCGTACTTGACCGCACGCATGCCACCGGCGTTGGTGTTGACGTTGCCGCCCAGGCTCGCCGAGTACTCGCCGGGGAACACCGGGTAGACGAGCCCAAGCGGCGCCAGCGCTGCATCGAGCTGATCGAGCGTGACGCCCGGCTGCACGACGGCGATGTGGTTCTCGGTGTCGATCTCCAGGATCCGGTTCATCTTGTCGAACGAGATCAACACCCCACCGGACCGTGCGACGCACGCGCCCGACAGGCCGGTTCCCGCGCCGCGGGCCGTGACCGGAATGCGGTGATCGTTCGCGTGGGCCACGACCGCGGCGACCGCTGCGGTCGACTCCGGCCACACCACCACATCGGGACGGTGCGGCTCGACGCCCAACCCCTCGTCGTGGGTCAGGTCGTCGCTGATGGCGTCGCCGGACGCCACATTGGCAGCCCCGACGATGCTCGCGAGCACCTCGTGCGTGTCCGACATCATCAACCCCCTCGACGGCGTGCGGACGTTCTAGCAAGGCAACGGGAGCCTCACCAACGAACGAATGGGCCGCGGGTAGCTTGGCCCGATGCTCAGCGACCCCGATCCCGGCGCCGAACGATTGGTCGCCGGCGCGCGAGTGCTAGCGGGCAACCGCCTTGTCGAGATCGACGCGGCGCTCGCCGATGCGTACCGACCCGGCGACGAAGTGCTCGCAATCGACGGCCGGCTCGTGCACCTGAGCGCCGCCGACCTCGATGCCGGCCGAGGCGCCGTCGCACGAGCGCACGACGCGTTTCTGCAACTCGCCGGGGTCACCGACGAGTCGATCGACCGCTTCTTCCACGGATTCGCCGACCGCCTCGCCGACGACGCTGCGGTCGCGCCGATTCTCGAGGCCAACGCGGCCGACGTGGCCCGAGCCCGCGACGCCGGTCGTTCGACCACCCGGCTCGTGCTCTCGCCGCAGATGCGCACCGACATGGTCGCCGGATTGCGCACCTGGGCCGCCCAACCGTCGGGCCGGGGCGAGATCGTGCGCACCATCGAGCACGACGGGTGGACCGTCGAGCTGGTCCGTGCCGGGCTCGGCGTGGTCGGCTTCGTCTTCGAAGGGCGCCCGAACGTGTTCGCCGACGCATGTGGCGTGCTGCGCTCCGGCAACACCGTCGCGTTCCGGATCGGGTCGGACGCGCTCGGCACGGCACGGGCGATCATGGAGCACGCGCTCCGACCTGCGCTCGCCGAGGCCGGGCTTCCACTCGACGCCGCGTCACTGGTCGATTCGCGCTCGCACGGCTCCGGCCACGCCATGTTCTCCGACCCGCGACTCGCGCTCGCCGTCGCCCGCGGCTCCGGCCCCGCGGTGGCCCAACTCGGCGCTGTCGCGCGGCAGGCAGGCGTCGCCGTCAGCCTCCACGGGACGGGCGGCGCGTGGATCGTCGCGGGGGAACCGACGGCCGATACCGCGTTCGCCGACGCCGTGCGCTGGTCGCTCGATCGCAAGGTGTGCAACACGCTCAACACGTGCTGCATCCCTCGGGCCCACGCCGACCGTCTCGTGCCGGTGTTCCTCGAATCGCTCGACGCCGCCGCGGCGGCCCGCGGCACCGAGGCGAAGCTGCACCTGTGCGGCGAACACGCCGCGATCGGTCCGGACCGCATGGCGCAACGCACGATCATCCGCGCCGAGGGCGCGTCCGTCGAGCCGGGATGCGAGCCGATCGACGAGTCCCAACTCGGCCGCGAATGGGAGTGGGAGGAGTCGCCCGAGGTCACGCTCGTCATCGTGGACGACCTCGACCACGCCATCGACCTCTTCAACGCCAGGTCGCCACGCTTCGTGGCGTCGCTCGTGTCGAGCAACCCCGACGAGCACGCCCGGTTCTGGGACCGGATCGACGCGCCGTTCGTCGGCGACGGCTTCACGCGTTGGGTCGACGGCCAGTACGCCCTCGATGCGCCCGAACTCGGCCTGTCGAACTGGCACGGCGGACGCCTGCTCGCCCGCGGCGGCATCCTCTCGGGCGATTCGGTTTTCACCGTGCGCACCCGCGTGCGCCAGACGCGCTCCGACGTCCACCGGTGACCGTGCCGCTCACGCCGAGCGATCGGATCGCGGCGGTGGACTCGGTCATCCGCGGGCGGCGAACCTGCCTGCAGCTCGACCCCGATCGTCGCGTGGAACGCGACGTCGTCGCCGAGCTCTGCGATCTGGCGACCTGGGCCCCGAACCACCGGCGCACCGAGCCGTGGCGGTTCGCCGCGTTCGACGGCGACGGTCGAGAGCGCCTCGGCGACTGCCTCGCCGACGCCCTGGCAACGCGGGGCGCACCACCCGAGCGGGTCACAAAGACCCGACGGAAGTACCTGCGCGCGCCCGTCGTGGTCGTGGTCGCCACGTCGCTCGGCGTCGATGAGGTCGACACCGCCGAGCGACGCGACGCCGTGGCGGCTGGCGTCCAAAACCTGCTGCTCGCGGCCACCGCACGGGGGCTCGCCTCGTTCTGGAGCTCCGTGCCGGTACCCGATGCGTCCGAGCTGCTCGACCTCTGTGGATTCGAGTCCGGAGCGCGCGCCATCGCTGCGATCTACCTCGGTCACCCGACGGGCGAGTGCCCGCCTCCTCCCCGGCGTCGCGCCGCGGTCGGCTGGATCTCGTGACCGCCGAGCCCGAACGCGCCGAACCCGAACGCGCCGAGGCATCCCCGCGCCCGGCGATCTCGTCGGACCTGCCGGCGCTGATCGGCACCCTGATCGGCATCGCGGGGCTGGCGATATGGGCCGTGAGCGGCTGGCTCAACGCGAGCGCCGGACTGGATCTCACCGACGAGGGCTTCTATCTCCTGTCGTACCGGTGGTGGTCGACGGAGTACCGCAACTTCACCGGCGCCCAGTTCATCTACGGGCCGATCTTCGAATCGCTCGGCTGGAACATCGGCGACTTCCGCCGCGTCGGCCTGGTCGTCGCAATAGCCCTGCACCTCGCGTTCGGCCTCGCGTTCGCTCGCTGGCTGCGGGCGCATCGCCCCCACCTCCGGCGGTCGCGATGGACGACGGCGGCGATCACCACCCTCGTGGCGGCATCCGGTGCGATGTCGGCCGCATGGCTTCCCGCGAGCCCCTCGTACAACACGCTGTCGTTGCACGGCACGATCGCGGCCACGACTGCGCTGCTGGTGCAGCTTCGTCGTGCCGAGGCCTCGGCGCGGTGGCTTCCGGTGGCGCCGGCGATGCTCGGTGCCGCGATGATGGTGGCGGGCCTCGCCAAGTGGCCCTCGACGCTGCTCACGGCACCGGTGCTGCTCGTCGTGCTCGTGCTTGCCCGCAGCGATCGGTGGTGGAAGCGGGCCCTCGACGTGGCCGCGTCGGCGGCAGGCGCCGCTGTCGTGTGGGGCTGGCTGAGCGCCGCGATCGACCTGCCGCGGTTTCTCGACGAATTCGGCGAAGTCACCACGGCTATCAACCGTGGGACCAACGATCCGCTGACGCTGTGGCGCTTCTACCTCAACGGCATCCGCTACATCGCGACCACGAACAGCGGGCTGGTGATCGCGTTCCTCGGCGCCTGCGTGCTCGTGGGGGTTGCCCGCTGGCTGCGCGTGCCGCTCGCGCTCATCACCGTGGTGATCGGCGCGATGGCCGTGCGGTCGCTGACCGACATCATCCTTCCCTCGTTCCGAGCGCAGTTCCTGGTGGCGGCGATCGGCCTGCCACCACTCGTGTATGCGGCATCGACCGCCTTCGCCCGCCGTTGGCTTGCCGCTGCGCCCGGCACCGGCACCGGCACCGGCACCAAGCCAGAGCCAGAACCAGAACCAGAACCAGAGCCAGAATCCACGGACCTCGAGACCACAGGCGATCAGGGTGTGGCACCCGCTGGCGCCCGATGGCACACGTGGCTGGTCGGACTCGCCCTCGCCGCGCTTCCCGCCACCTTCGCCGCGGGCACCGGAAACGCCATCCTCGTCCTCGCATCGGCCGCCTTCGCCTTCTGGGGAGCGCTCGGCCTGTTGGCCCTGTCGGCGGCCCCGCCCGACGGCGTGGCCCAAACCGCCACGAGCGCCGCTCTCGTGGGAGCAATCGTGTTCGTGCCCGCCTGGGCCGCCGCCGACGGGCTGCTCCGCCACCCCTATCGGGTCGATCCGGTCGAGGACTCGACGGTCGAGGTGTCGAGCCTGCCGCCGCTCGCCGGCCTGCGGTTCGGCGAGGACACCGCCGACGGGCTGCAGCGCTTCGGCGAGGCGCTCGCGCCGCTGGTGCAGGAGCCGGGCCGTCGGGTGCTCGCCTACGACGAGAGCGCGGGGCTCGTGCTCGCGCTCGGCGGCCGCAGCGTGGGCGAGCCCTGGTACTCGTTCATCGACCACCGGCGAACGGCCGACGGGATCCGATCCGCATGCCCCGACCATCGCCCCCCGTGGGGCTCCCGGCCTCCGATCCTGCTGCTTCGGCGCAACCTCACCACGGTCGACACCGCCGCTCTGCGGTACTGCGGCATCGACCTCTGGCGCGACTACGTTTCACTCGTGCCACGCGGAGACGACTGGGACGAGCTGACGGTGCTGGTCCACCGACGCGACGCCGACCGTCTGCTCGATGCCGGCACGATCCGGTCGACGTACGCGGCCCGCTGACCGTCGAGGGAGCCACGATGAACCCCAAGAAGCCACCCGACGAGCGCCGTCGTCGCGTGACGATCCTGGTACCCGCGTTCAACGAGGCGGCAACGGTCGACGGCCTGCTCGAACGATTCCGTGGACTCCGAGACGCACACTCCGATATCGAGCTCGATCTGCTGCTCGTCGATGACGGTTCCAGCGACGGAACCGTCGATCGGCTGATCGAACTCGCACTCCCCGACGACGCCGTGCGAGCGGTCGAGCTGTCGCGGAACTTCGGGTCGCACTACGCGATCACCGCCGGGTTCCACCACGTCGAGACCGACGCGGTGATCGTGCTCGGCGCCGACCTGCAGGAACCGCCGGAGTTGGTTGCTCGCTTCCTCGCCGAGTGGCGCGGCGGCGCCGACGTGGTGTGGGGTATTCGTTCGGTTCGTGCGCAGCGGTCGAAGGTCTACGACGCGGCGTCCACGGCCTTCTCCCGCCTGTTCAGCCGCACTGCCGGGCTGGCCAACTACCCCGCCGAGGGTCCGTCGGGGGTGCTGGTCGACCGGGCCGTCGTCGACACGGTCGTGGCCATGCCCGAACACAATCGCAACGTGCTGGCGCTCATCGCATGGGTCGGCTTCACCCAGACCCGCGTCGCCTACGAGCAGGCGCCCCGGGCGCACGGCGAGAGCCGTTGGACCCGGGCGAAGATCCTGCGCCTCGCCGTGGACTCGATGGTGCAGTTCTCGTCGGCCCCCCTGCGCGCATGTTCGACCCTCGGAGCCCTCGCCGCAACGCTCGGCGTGCTCTACGCACTGGTCTTGATCGTCCGCTCGCTCGTCGGCGTGACCACGCCGTCGGGCTGGCCGACCGCGATCGTCGTGACGCTCATCATGGGCGGCCTGCAGCTGCTCACGCTCGGCGTGATCGGCGAGTACCTCTGGCGGGGCGTCGACGAAACCCGCGGGCGGCCGCTGTTCGTCGTCCGACGCGTCCGCCGTCCCGGCGACGCGATCGCCGCCATCACCCCCACCCCGTCCGACGCTGCTGAGGAGACACACCAATGAGATCCCGCGAGAGCACCGTGCTCGTGACCGGAGGGCTCGGCTACATCGGCTCGTATGTGGTGACGCGACTGGTCGACGCCGGATGGAAGGTCCGAATCGCCGACAATCGGTATCGATCCGACCCAGCGGTCGAGGCGCGACTGGCGCAGCTCGACGGCGTCGAGATCCACGAGGTCGACGTTCGATACCGCGGTGCGGTCGACCGCGTGATGCAGGGCTGCGAGGCGGTCGTGCACCTCGCAGCGGTGTGCCTGAACAAGAGCATCTCCGATCCGACGGAGAGCTTCGACGTGAACCTCATGGGCACGCAGCACGTGGTGGAATCCGCTGTAGCACACGGCGTCCGCCGGGTGATCTATGCCTCGTCCGCCTCGGTGTACGGCAACCCGACCCGCCTCCCCATGGCCGAGACCGACCTGCCTGCGCCGATCACGCCGTACTGCATCGCGAAGCTCGCGGGCGAGCACCTGCTCGGCTTCCACGCGGCGCGTTCGGGCCTGTCGTGGCTCGGCCTTCGGTTCTTCAACGTGTACGGCCCGGGGCAGCCGACCGACGCCTACTACACCTCGGTCGTGCTCACCTTCCTTCGACGCCTCGCCCAGGGCGACGCACCCGTCATCGACGGCAAGGGCGAGCAGTCGATGGACTTCGTTCATGTCGACGACGTCGCGCGGGCCGTGATCGCCGCGCTCGAGTCCGATGCCACGGGGCAGGTGCTCAATGTGGGCACCGGAACGCAAACGACGGTGAAGCAGCTCGCCGAGCTGTTGATCGACGCTGTGGGCGCCGAGGTGACCCCGCAGTTCCGGCCACGCGAAGTGCTCGTGACCCAGCGCGAGGCCGACATCTCGCGCATCACCGAGGTGTTGGGATGGACGCCGATGGTGCCGATCGACACCGGTATCGCGGAGGTCGTCGAACACACGGTTCGTGCCGAATCGCCCGACGTCGCCGGGGCATGAACCGGTGACGGCCGGTTCGGGCGCCGCGGCGGACGGCAGCATCTTCCCCGACAATCCGTACCATCGCCTCGCGTGGATCATCGGGGAGCCGACGATCGGCGCCGGCACCTGGATCGGGCCGTTCACGCTCATCGACGGCTCCGGCGGCCTGTCGATCGGCGCCGGCTGCGACATCTCGGCAGGCGTGCACATCTACACCCACTCGACCGCGCGTCGATGCGTGACGGGCCGCTCCGTCGACACCGACCGAGCGTCGGTGACCATCGGCGACCGCACCTTCATCGGCGCGAACGCCGTGGTCTTGGCGGGTGTCCGCATCGGCTCCGGGTGCATCATCGGGGCCGGCGCCGTCGTGACCCGCGATGTCGATGACGCCACCGCCGTGGCGGGCAATCCCGCTCGGCTCCTGGGCCATGTCGACCCGCTCACCGGACGCACGGTTCCCGCCACCGGGACCGATCGGCGCTAGCCGAGCACCCGTCGCAGCGCTGCAATGACACGATCCTGATCGGCCTCGCTGATCTCGGCCGACATGGGAAGCGCGAGGTGTCGCCCGGCGAAGCGCGCGGAGTTCGGACAGGATGCCGTCGCGCCATAGACCGGCTGCGTGTGCTGCGCGTAGGTGCCGATCGTCGACTGCACCCCAAGTTCTCGCAACGAAGCGATCACGGCGTCGCGGTCGGCCTCGAGGATCTCGACCGCGTAGGTCTGCCAAGTTGGCTCGCGGTCGTCGGGAACCTGTGGTGCTCGCACGCCGTCGATGTCCGCGAGCGCGGCGGCGTAATACGCAGCGGCGCGCCGTCGGTGCGCGAGGAGGGTGCCGAGGCGCCCAACCTGCACCGTTGCGATCGCGGCGAGGATGTCGGCCAGCTTGTAGTTGTAGCCCAGCTCCGTGAAACGCGGCAGCGACGAACCGGCGGACCCTTGACGCGCGTACGCGCTCTCCATCCCGAAGCACACCAGCGGTCGAATGCGCTCCGCCAGTTCCGCCGAATCGGTGGCGATCACGCCGCCCTCGCCGCACGTGATGCCCTTGCGGGCGTGCAGCGAGAAGGCCGCGACGTCACCGAAGCTGCCGCACGCTCGGCCTCGGTAGGTGCCACCAGCGGCGCACGCAGCGTCCTCGACGAGCGCCAGTCCGTTGGTGCGTGCGATGTCGCTCAGCTCGTCCCAGTCGGCCGGGACGCCGAGCGCATCGATGCCGATGATCGCCCGGGTCGCAGGCGAGATCGCCGCGTCGACGAGCCGCGGATCGATCGTGGCGGTGTCCGACCGGACATCGACAAACACGGGCCTTGCGCCCGTGAAGCACACCGCGTGCGCTGTGGCGGGGAAGGAATAGTCCCCGACGATCACCTCGTCGCCCGCGCCGATGCCCAGGCCCAGCAACGCGAGATGCAGGCCAGCGGTGCAGTTGTTGACCGCGATCGTGTGGGCGACGCCGGTCAGATCCCGAAACGCGTCTTCGAGTTCGGCCGATCGGGGGCCCTGCCCGGCGAGCCAGCCCGAGTCGAAGACCGCGGCGACCGCAGCGAGCTCGGCGGCTCCGACGGAGGGCTTCGTCAGGGGGACCACCGACGGGGCGGCGGACGGCGGTAGGTTGGCGGGCTGTGACACGGGAGCCAGGCTACGACGAGGCCGCCGTGCCACCGACACGCTTCGCCGGCGCCATGCGCTTCCTGCGGTACTCGGTCATCTCGCTCATCACGGTGCCCGTCGGGTACACGCTCCTGGTGCTGGCGCGAGCCCGGTGGAACGTGAACGCTGGGCTGCTGAACCTCGCCGTCGGCACGGTGCTCACGCCACCGTCGTTCGTGCTGTACCGACTGGTTGTGTGGCGCGACCATCCTCGCGATCGGCTGCACGCCGAGATCCTGCAGTTCTGGTTGAGCGTGGTCGCCGGCGCGATGTGTTCGAGCCTGCTCATCGCGTTCGTCGACGAGCTCGCGCCCCGAACGCCGTGGCTCATCGTGCTTGCGGGGCTCGCCGGTCAGGGGATCGTGTTCGTCGCCCGCTTCCTGTGGCTCGACCGGGTGACGTTCGCTCCCGCGACCGACGGGACTTCCGACCCTGCCGCTCCGTAGCTCGTCGGAGGAGCATGAGGTCGGGAACTGAGTTCCCACCCACCGGACCGAGGAGATGCCATGGCAGCAACGGCAACGGCAAAGAAGACTTCAGCGAAGAAGGCTTCAGCGAAGAAGGCTTCGGTGAAGAAGACCGCACCCAAGCTCGGCACGGCCGCTCACGTCGAGGCCGAGGTCGTCAAGTCCCTGCGACGGGAGATGGCGGAACTGCAGCGACTGGCCGGTTCGCTCGAACGCGACCTTCGCGCGGCGCTGCGACGCCTCGACCGAGCGGTCGACAAGGCGTCAGCCGCGGCGAAGAAGAAGGCCGACGCAGCCGTGAAGGCAACGGCGGCATCGGCCAAGAAGGCGACGGGGACGAAGGCGGGCGCGCCCAAGGCGAGCGCCAAGGCTTCGGGGTCGAAGTCGACCGCGAAGGTCAAGGCGAAGGCGAAGTCGAAGGCCAAACCGTCGGCGAAGACCGGCGGCAAGAAGTCGGCGAAGTAGCCCGCCGAGCGATCCCCGACGTGGCAGCAGCGGCGGGCGGCGTGCGATCATCTGACGCCCCATCAGGCACCTGATCGCCGGCGCCGCCGGCAGCTTCGGAGGATCGAGTCATGCCCAGCGACGTCGTCATCGTCAGCGCCACCCGCACCCCCATCGCCACGGCGTACAAGGGATCCCTCGGTGGGGTCGACGCCTTCACACTCGCGGAACTGGCGATCGGTGCCGCGATCGAGCGGTCCGGCATCCCGATCTCGGAGATCCAGGACATGGGCATCGGCGAGTCGTACCAGGGCGGCGGCAACATCGGCCGCAACGTCGCCGTTCGCCTCGGGATGAACCAGGTGCCCGCCGTCGCGACGCAACGCTGGTGCGCCTCGGCGATGGCCGGCACGCAGTGGATCGCCGCCAACATCGCCGCCGGAATGATCGATGTCGGCGTCGGCGGCGGCACCGAATCGATGTCGACCGCTCCCGGCGTGTCGAGGCCCGGTCCGGACGGTGTGCCCGGATTCTGGTTGTCACCCGCCAACGAGCCGACCGAGGTGGCTCCGCCGCTGAACATGGCGCTGACGGTCGGCGACAACACGTCGCGCCTGGCGGGCGTCACCCGTGAGGAGGCCGATGACTGGGCGTTCGAATCGCACCAGCGTGCGATCCGGGCGATCGACGAGGGTCGCTTCGACAACGAACTCGTCGCGGTGCCGCTGCCCGGCGGCGGCACGTTCGAGGTCGACGAGCACCCGCGCCGCAACGGCACCCGCGAGAAGCTCGCGTCGCTGCCGGTGTTGAACCCACAGCTCGACTGGGCGACAACCACGGCGGGCAACTCGTCGGGCCTCAACGACGCGGCCGCCGCGCTCGTGATGTGCTCGCGCGAGTTCGCCGAGGCCAACGGCCTTACGCCCCTCGCCGTGGTCCGCGGCTGGGCGTCCGCAGCGCTCGCTCCCGAGGAGACCGGCCTGGCCCCGCAGGCGGCGCTTCCGCTCGCGCTCCAGCGCGCCGGCATCTCGGTCGGCGACCTGCAGTCGGTCGAGATCAACGAGGCGTTCGCGTCGGTGTCGGTGGCCTTCACCCGCAAGCTCGGCCTCGACCACTCGATCGTCAACGTCAACGGCTCCGGCTGTTCGCTCGGTCACCCGATCGGCTGCACGGGCGCCCGGATGATCGTGACGATGGTCAACGAGCTGATCCGAGCCGACGCTCAGTGGGGCGCCGTTGCGATGTGCGCCGCCGGCGGCATGGGTTCCGCCACCGTCATCGAGCGCGTGTGATCTCGTAGAACGCCACAGCGGCCGCGGCCCCGACGTTCAGCGAGTCCACTCGCCCGGACAGCGGAATCCGAACTCGTTCGGGACATGCGGCGAGCGCCTCGTCGCTCAGGCCCGGCCCTTCTGAACCGAAGACCAATGCGACCCGATCGGTCGGCCTCAGCTCGAGGTCACCGATCGGTGTCGCGTCGGGAGCCGGTGTCAGAGCCAGCAGACGGAACCCGGCGTCGACGAGGATCGTCAAGGCGCCTGGCAGCTGATCGAGGCGCGCCCACGGAAGGTCGAAGACCTCCCCCATCGCCACGCGCGAGGCCCGTCGGTACAGCGGATCGACCGACGATCGGTCCAGAAGGAGGGCGTCGATTCCGAACGCTGCGGCGCTGCGGGCGATCACTCCCAGGTTGACGGGATTGACGACTCGCTCCAGCACGACGACCCGATGCGCCGTGGCGAGAACCGATGTGGCCGACAGCTCGTCGGGACGGTCGAACACGCCGATGCAACCGCGATGCACCCCGAACCCCGTGATGGCGAACAACACCTGTGGTCCCGCGGCGTAGATCGCAGCATCGCTCGGAAGCCAGGCCGGGAGCGGACCCGGTCGCTCGGCGTCGATGAGCAGTTCGCGGAGCCGGTAGCCCGCGCGCACCGCACGTTCGACCACCGGGTCGCCCTCGGCGACGAACACAGCGGGACGCGGGTCGGCCGCGCCCGCCCGCGTCCGGAGCTCTCGATCTCGAAGGCCGATGAAGTCGGCGATCCTCGGATCGGCGGGGTCGTCGACGCGGACAGGGTCGCTCATGGCGGCCGATGATAAGTTCCGTCCGCCCCGGGTCCTGCCCTTGCCTGGGAGCGACGCCGTGTCGAGAGGTTCACCTGCAGATGGCGCCGACCCCACCGACCGACCCAACACGCGACGTCGCCGCGTGGGTGCGCGGCCTCGTGATCGTGGCGCTCGGCATCTCGATCGGCGCGCGATTCGCGACATCGAGCCCGCTGTGGCTCGACGAGGCGCTCAGCGCCAACATCGCGAGCTTGCCGCTGAATGGCATCGCTTCGGCGCTCCGGGCCGACGGCCATCCACCGCTGTACTACTTCCTGCTGCACATCTGGACCATGGCGTTCGGCTCGGGCGATCTGGCCGTCCGCTCGCTATCGGGCGTGCTGAGCCTCGTGGCGGTCGTCCCGGCATGGTTCGTGGGGCGCCGCGTCGGCGGCCGTCGCCTCGCTCTCGCCATCGTGGTGGTGCTCCTGCTGAACCCGTTCGTGTTCCACTACGGCAGCGAGACCCGCATGTATGCGCTCGTGATGGCGCTCGTGTGGGTCGGGATGCTCGCACTGCTTCGGCTCTACGAATCGCCGAATGCGGCACGGGCCGCTGCGGTCGCGCTCGTCGCGTCGGCGCTGCTCTGGTCGCACTACTGGTCGATGTGGCTCGTCGCCGGCACCGGGCTGGGCCTCGCCGCGACCTGCGCCGGGCGCCGCATTCGGATCCGCCTGCGGCCCGAGGATCGAGCCGAGCTCGCGAGCCGATGCCGAGCGACGATCTGGGCTCTGGGCGCGCTGCTCCTCGGCGGGTTGAGCTTCCTGCCATGGCTCCCCACGCTGCTCTACCAGGCACAGCACACGGGCACCCCGTGGGCTCCCTCCTTCCGCCCCGCCACGCTCGTGGTGATGACGACGCTGTGGTTCTCGGGCGGGCAGAGCTCCGAGGCACAGGTCGGCGCCTACTGGTTCGCGACGCTCATGGTGCTCGGCGTTGTCACGCTGCGCATCTCGCCCGGAGGCGAGGAGCGCGAGCGCGGCGTGCTCACCTGGCGGTTCGCGTCGGACGCCGCCCCCTTCTCGGTCACGCTGGCCACGACCATCGCGATCGCAGCTGCGTTCGGGCTCATCAGCGGCACCGGGTTCGCCCCTCGGTACGCCGCCGTCATCGTCCCGCTGATGGTGATGTTGGTCGCCCTGGGCATCACCCGGTTCGCCCCGGGACGGTCCACCGACGTGGTGCTCGCGATCACGGTCGTCACCTCGATCATCGGCGTCGGCCTCGTGTTCACCGACGGGCGCAGCCAGGTTGGCGAGGCGGCCGACGCCATCCGCCGCGCACCGGCCGACGCGCTCGTCGTCGTGTGCCCCGACCAGATGGGACCGCCGCTCACGCGAGCGCTCGGACGCACCGATGTCGTGACGTATCCCGCGACCGACGACCCGCGCTTCGTCGACTGGGTCGACTACCGCGACCGTCTCGCCGCACAGACCCCCGAGGACGCGGCCGCCGCGATCCTGCGCCGCGCCACGGGACGCCCCATCGTGGTCGTGGCGAACGACACCTACCTGCTCCTCGAGACGGCGTGCCCCCGCCTGCAGGCCGCCATCACGGCCGCTCGGCCACAACCCCAGCGACTCCTCGAACGCGAGAAGGACCGCTTCTTCGAGGCGATGTGGGTCGACCTCTACCCTGAGGCCCCGTGACACAGCGGAACGAGCCGATCGAGATCGACGAATCGGTCCCGGGGGAACTGGCGCAGATGATCGGCGAGCTCTCGGCAGCCGGATCGGGCTGGTTGAACGTGCTACCGATCATCCCCGACGGTGTCGACGTGCCCGCCACGCCGAACGCGCTCGCCGTGTTCTCCAAGCGGGGACCCTTCGTGCCCCTCGCGACGTGGACCCCGGCTCGCGTTCGCCGCGGCGCGGTCGTCGAGCCCAGTCAGATCGGCTTGCAGCACGGCCAGGGGGCACCGGCCGCCCCGCTCCTTGCCGACAGCCGCGCACCGGTCCCGCCCGAATGGCGGGTGCTCACCGATCATCCGCGCCGAGGGTTCGTCGTCGCCCTGCCGGCGAATGCCGAGCCGGAGGCGACGGCGCGCTGGATCTTCGCCGCCCTCGGCCGCCTGTGCGTGCCGCCTCGGACCCCGCGGTTCATCGTGCACCGATACCGATGACGGCAGCGGAGGCCCCGCCGCAGGACGCACTCCGCGACGTGCTGGCGCATCGCCCGGCGATGCTCGCACTCGCGACGCTGACCGTGGGCTCGCTCGGCGCCGCGGCGCAGGCGACGGCGCTGGGGTACCGCGTGTTCGAACTCACGCGCCGCGAACTCGATCTCGGCTGGCTGGGGCTCGCCGAGTTCCTCCCGTCGGTGCTGCTCGTCGCCGTGTCGGGTCCGATCGCCGACCGGCTCGACCGACGCAAGGTCGTGGCCGCGTCGTTCGTCGGCGAGATCCTGTGTGCCGCCGCCCTCGCGGTGCTGGCCCGGTCCGGAGCGGGGGCCCTCCCCGCGATCTTCGCAGTGGTGGCCCTCTTCGGCGCGGCGCGCTCGCTCGGCGCCCCGGCCGCCCGAGCGCTGATCCCCGATGTGGTGCCGCCAGCGTTGCTCCCCCGCGTGGTCGCACTCCAGTCGGCCACCTGGCAGGGCGCACGCATCGTCGGTCCCGTGATCGGCGGAGCGCTGGCCGCATGGTCGCCCTCGGCGGCGTACATCTTCACGGCCGCCGCAGCCGGGGCCGCGGCGCTCATGATCGGCGCGGTCCGGGTTCACACCGAGACGGGGTATCGAGCGGCGACGCGTGCCGACGCAGCGGAACACGGCACCCATCGTTCGGGCCGTACCGGCTCGGCCGTTCACGAGGCGTTCGCCGGGTTGCGCGAAGTCCGCCGACTGCCGGTGCTCCTCGGAGCCATCTCGCTCGACCTCTTCGCGGTGCTGTTCGGGGGCGCGGTCGCGCTGCTTCCGGCACTCGCCCGCGAGCGCCTCGGCCTGGGTGCCACCGGGCTCGGATGGCTCCACGCGGCCGGCGGGATCGGCGCAGCAGCGGTCACGCTCGTGCTGGCCGGACGGCCGATCCGGCGCCATATCGGCGGCTGGCTCTATGCCTCGGTCGCGGTGTTCGGGGCAGCGACGGTCCTGCTCGGCGCCACCCGCACCGCCGCCGTCGCCGTGGTCGCCATGGTGGTGTTGTCGGCCGCCGATTCGGTCAGCGTGTTCATCCGGGCCACCCTCGTTCCGCTCGTCACGCCACCGGGCGTGCGCGGTCGCGTGATGGCGGTCGAGTCGGTGTTCATCGGCGCCTCGAATGAGCTGGGGGCGTTCGAGTCGGGCGTGGTCGGCAACCTGCTCGGCGCGTCCCGAACCGTCGTCGTCGGCGGCGCCGCGACGATCGCTGTGGTCGCGATCTGGGCGTGGCGGTTCCCGACGCTGCGACGAGTCGACCGCTTCCCCGCTGCGCCCCCAACGGACTGACGGCACGCGCCGGTAGCCTCGCGATATCGACGAGCCACCCCTCCCCCTCGATGGCCTGCGGGTCGAGCGCATCGAAATCCATCGGGTCGCGATCCCCCTGCGCACGCCGTGGCGCTCGGGCGCCGGCAGCTTCGCGACCCGAGACACGGTCCTGGTGCGGGTCGACGCCGAGGGGTTGGTCGGCTGGGGCGAGGCCCCGGCGCTCCCCGAGCCGACGTACACCGCGGAGTACGCGGCCGGCGCCGCGGCGGTGCTCGCCGACCACTTGGTCCCGCGCTGGTTCCGCACGCAACGCGAACGCCCGGCCGGCGACCTGCTCGAGCGGATCGACCGCGCATTCGCCGACATCGAGGGCCACCGAATGGCGCGCTCCGGGCTGATCACGGCCTTGCTCGACGCGCACCTTCGAGGCGCCGAACGTTCCCTCGCCGCCTTCCTCGGCGCGTCGACCGAACGGGTCGACGCGGGCCTGGCGCTCGGCCTCGCGGACAACGTCGACCGGCTCGTCGGGAGCATCGGCGACGCGCAGGCCGCGGGGTATCGGCGTGTGAAGTTCAAGGTCGCTCCGGGCCGCGAGCCGTGGGTGATCGCCGTTCGCGACGCCTTTCCCGGGCTCAACATCGCCGTCGACGCCAACGGCGCGTACGACGCGTCCAGGGACGGTGTCGATGCCCTGCGGTCGCTCGATCCGCTCGGACTCGACTACATCGAACAGCCCCTTGCGGCCGACGATCTGGCCGGGCACGCCCGCGTCGCCGAGCGACTCCGAACCCCGCTGTGTCTCGACGAGGCCGTCGAAACGACCGCCGATCTCGACACGGTCGCAGCGCTCTCCGCTGCCCGGGTGCTGAATGTGAAGGCCGCTCGCTGCGGCGGCCCCGTCGCCGCCCTCCGGCTCGCGCGCCGCGCTCGCGCCGACGGGCTCGGCGTGTTCTGCGGCGGGATGGTCGAGACCGGCGTCGGACGAGCGGCGAGCGTCGCGCTCGCGGCGACACCTCCGTTCACCCTCACCGGCGATCTCACGCCGACGAGCCGGTTCTTCGACATCGACGTGGTCGACGACGGCTTCGTGATCCGCGACGGAACGATCGCGGTGCCGTCACGCCCCGGGCTGGGCGTCGAGGTCGACGACGGTGCCGTGCGCCGGTTCGCCACCTCCTCGGTCGCCGTCCGCCCCGGCGACTGACGCTCGCTCGCGGCGCCGACCGCCCGCGGCCAGAACGTTCGCCACGAACACGATCCCGATCGCCGCCCATTCGCGGCCGCCGAGTCGTTCACCGAGGACGATCCCACCGGCGAGCGCGCCGGAGGCCGGCTCCAGGCTCATCAGCAACCCGAAGGTGGAGGGGTGGATCCAGCGCAGGGCCTCGAGTTCGAGCGCGTACGGCAGCGCAGATGACAGCACCGCAACCGCGGCGCCCGTCGCGATCCACTTGGGCGCGAACATCGCCTGGCCCGATGTCGCCACCGCCGGTATCACCGTGAGCAACGACGCGACCCCGAGAGCGAGGGCGAGCCCGCTGGCGCCGGCGAAGGTCGTTCCCACCCGCGCGCTCAACACGATGTAGGCAGCCCAGCACGCTCCGGCGGTCAAGGCGAGCAGCGCTCCCAGCGGGTCGATCGAGCCGCCGCCGAGCGGACTGAGCAACACCACCCCCACCGCCGCCACCCCTGCCGCCGCGACGTGGATCGGCGACCGCCACCGCCCGAACACCGCGACGCCGAGCGGACCCGCGAACTCGATGGTGACCGCCACGCCGATCGGCAGCCGTTGCAGCGAGGCGTAATACGCCACGTTCATCCCCGCAAGCGCGATCCCGAAGAACACGATGGTGCGCCACTCGTCGGCGCCGCGCCCACGCCAGCGGGGCCGGCTCACCGCAGCGATGAGCACGGCTGCGATCGTCACCCGCCAGAACACGACTCCGAACGGGCCGATCTCGCGCACCGCACCCTTGGCGATGGCCGCGCCGAACTGCACCACCACGATCGCCACCAGCACGAGCGGGATGCCACGAGCCTCGAACGGGCCGGCCGACGCACCACCCCACCGCCGCAGTCCCGATCGCATTCGGCTCTGGCTACCGGGTGTGGAGCGAGGCCGTCAATCCGTCGTCACAGCGCCGCCGATTGCAGCAGGACCCCGATGTTCCATCCCGTGATCAACACGTAGATCACCACCACGAGCGTGACTGCGATATCGGCGAAGCGAGAGCGAACCGGGGCCGCCAGCAGCAGCGCACCCACGCCGAGGGACACGATCACCTTGATCGCGACCGGGCTCACGGCGTGGCCGATGACGGGCCGCATGATCGGATTGGCCTCGACGCCGCCGCGGGCCAGGATCGCCTTCGTCAGGTACACGTCGGCCACGTTCATCACCAGGAGGAAGCCGGCCATCAGCCACCGATAGACCGGGATGCCCGCAGCCGCGTTCGGCCCGCGCGGGCCGAGGTCCTCGGGGTCATTCACGTCGCGGGCGCCATCGTCGAGGGTGGGGCTCGTTCGGCGCACGGCGCTCACCCGTGGATCATCAGCAGGGAGTTCCAGCCGACGACCACCGAGTAGAAGGCCGCTCCCGCGACCAGCAGCACGTCGGCCACACGAGATCGGACCGGGCACCGCATTGCGGCAGCCCACAGCGCACCGATCACGACCGCCTTCACCAGGATCGGCCCCCACCAGGCCCCACCCACCACCGGCTGCATCACCGGGTTGGATTCCACCCCGCCCAGCGCCAGCACCACAGCGGTCGTCACGACATCGAGGGCGTTGAGCGCAGCGATCAGCACCACTCGAAACGCCCGGTCCTCGTGCACCCGTTCGAACAGCCCGACGGACTCGTGCAGACGCAGAACCGCCCGACCGACGTCGTCCCGCTGGCGGCCGGTCATCATCGGGACAGTTGCGTATCGGGGTGCCATGAGATGCGACGGTACGCACCGAGGTCGGGCCCGGCCAGTGAGTCGAACGACCTACCCGCGGGGTCGGAGAAGCCGCGCCAGCAGATCGTCGACCTGCTGGGACCCGAGCATGGAGCCGCCGTCGATGATCAGGTTCTGACCGGTGAGATAGGAGGACTCCGGGCCGAGCAGGAACTCGATCGCCGACGCCACCTCGTCGGCGTCACCCAATCGAGCGAGCGGGGTGCCGGCTTCGACCTCCGAGCGCATGGTCGGGTCGTCGGCAATCACCGAGTTGAGCGGCGTCACCACGAATCCGGGCGACACGCAGTTCACCCGGATGCTCGGTGCCCACTCGAGCGCTGCCGATTGTGTGAGGGCGACCACCGCTGCCTTCGCGGCGCTGTAGGGCCCCTCGCCGCGGGTCGGCCGCACACCCGACACCGACGCGACGGTGACGACCGAGGCGGCTTCGGACGCGACGAGGTGCCGATGGGCGGCGCGCAGCACGTGGAAGGTGCCGGTGAGGTTCACCGAGACGATGCGGTCGAACTCGCGATCCGTCACATCCTCCAGCCGCTTCAACAGACCGACACCGGCGCAGGCGACCACGCCGTCGATCCCACCCATCACGGCGACGGCGTGCGCGACCGCGACGTCGACCTCCGACGACGCCGCCACGTTCGCCACAGCCATGGTCGCGCCCGTGTCGGCCGCAACTCGGGCGCCGCCCTCGGCGTTGCGATCGACGATCACCACCTCGTCGCCCGCCGCCCGCAACCGACGCACGACGGCCTCGCCGATGCCCGAGGCGCCACCGCTCACAACGACTCGACGGCGGTGTGTCCCCGCCCCTGGCGCTCCACCGGCCGCACCACCGACCTCGGCTCCGGGCACGTCGCCCGGCGCGACGGTCATGCCCGTCTCTCGACCCGCCGAAGGTCCGCAGAAGTAGGCTGCGGCCCGTGAGCAAGAAGTCCGACCTGCTGGCGTCGCTGCGAGGGCTCTCGATCTTCGCGCACTGCACCGACGACGAACTCGCCGAGATCGACCGCATGGCCGACGAGGTGCACGTGGCCTCTGGGCGAACTCTGGTGCGCCAAGGCGAGGTCGGCCACGAGTTCGTGGTGATCATGCAGGGCCGTGCAACGGTCGAGCGCGACGGCGTCGGTATCGCGCAGCTCGGACCGGGCGATCACTTCGGTGAGCTCGCGTTGCTCGATGAGCACTTGCGCAACGCGTCGGTGGTCGCCGAGAGCGAGCTGACGGTGCAGGTCGTCGACCGACGAGCGTTCTCGACGCTGCTCGAGGACTCGCCGCACCTCGCGACCAACCTTCTGCGATCCCTCGCGCGCCGGCTCTCCGAGGTCGACGAGGAGAACGCAGCGCTGCGCGCCCGCCTCGAGTCGTGAGGTGATCGCGGCGCTCACGCTCCCTCCACCAGCGGCCAGACCTCTGCGCCGAACCGCTCGACCTGCTCGACCAACTCATCCGCCGAGCGAGCGAGCAGCCGGACCTGCCACTGGTTGACACCGAGCGCCGCGTAGCGAGCGAGCCGCCCGGCGATCGCTCCCGGCTCTCCCGAGAGCGCGTACGGCGGCAGGTCCCAGGTGGGGTCGCCCACATGGACCGGCTCGCAGTTGATGCCGAGATCGATCGCCGAGCCGCCTCCCATCGCCCGTTCGCGCTCGGCACGGATGCACTCGATCGCTGCACGCATGCCCATCTTGGGCGGACCTTGCGGAAGCCACCCATCCGCGGTTGCGGCTCGGCGGATCGCCGGCGGCGACGAGCCACCGACCCAAATCGGCGGTCCGCTCGCCCGTGACGCACGGGGCTCCACGAGGGCGCCGCCGTGGGCGCCGGTCTCGAACACCTCGCGCAGCACCCGGAGCGCGTCGTCGACCGCTCGCCCCCGCGACGCGAAGTCGGCCCCGATCAGGTCGAACTCACCCTCGACGTGACCGGCGCCCACCCCGAGGATCGCGCGCCCTCCGGTGAGCAGGTCGAGCGTCGCAAAGGCCTTGGCCGTGAGGAGCGGCGACCGGTACGGCACGACGTACACGTGGCTCAACAGGTGCACGCGCTCGGTCTGGGCGCCCAGCCACGCGAGCGTCGCAACCGTGTCGTACCAGACCGCACCCATCGTCTCCGCTGCCTCGGCCGGGATGGCGGCGTGGTCGCACACCGCCACGTAGCCGGCGCCGGCACGATCCGCCGCCTGCGCCACGGCGAGCAGTTCGCTCGGACCCGCCTCGGTCTCCCACGGCGCCACGAAGATCGTGCTCTGCGACTGGATGGGGAGCTGCATGCCCCACATGCGCTCCCCCGGCCCCAACAGTGCGGTCATCTCCCACCCCCGCCCGAATCGGGCGCGCTCAGACCGACGGCGTCGGCGCCCCGGGCCATCGAGTCCAACAGTGCACCGAGGTCCTCACCGCCGGTTCCGACGAGCACGCGATGCGCTCCGGCACGCCGCAAGGCTTCGATGCGCTCGGTCGTGAGGTCGCCGAGCGCGCAGCCGAGCGTCACCTCGATCGACGCCGGATCGCGTCCGGCACCATCCGCCGCCGAGCGCATCTCCGCCAGCCGCACCGCCAGCAGGTCGGGGGCGAGCCCGATCGGCTGATAGCCGTCCCCAAGGCGACCCGCCCGCTGGGCGGCGGCCCGGCTGTGCCCGCCGATGTGGATCGGAACGCCCGCGACGCCGCCGCAGCGCTGCGCCGGCTTCGGGTGCGACCGCACATCGTCGAACCGGAAGAAGTCGCCGTGGTGCGTCGCTACCTCGTCACGCCACACGGCGCGCATCGCCGGGATCAGGTCGTCGAGGCGGCGGCCCCGCGTGGAGGGGTCCACCCCGGTGGCCTCCAGTTCCTCGCGCATCCACCCGACGCCGAGCCCCGCCTGCAGGCGGCCGCCCGACAGCCGGTCGAGCGTCGCGAGCCGCTTGGCGAGCACGAGGGGATGGTGGTGCGGGCCGATCAACACGCCGGTGCCCAGCCGAAGGGTGGTGGTCGAGGCCGCCAGGTACGCGAGGAGTTCGAGCGGGTCGGGAAGCTCGCAGTCCTCGGGCAGCGGCATGCGGCCCGTGTCGGAGTACGGATACCTGGTCGTGTAGCCCGCCGCCACGACGACGTGTTCGACCGTGTAGATCGACTCGAAACCGCAGGCCTCGGCATGGCGGGCGAAGCGAACCATCGACTCGGCGTCGGACGCGATCCCCGAGCGATAGGGCGGAAGAATGCCGACGAGCATGGTCGAGACCCTAGACCGACAGCGCGAAGACCGACTCGTGGTCAGCATCGTGGCGAGAGGGCCACGGCGTGTGCCAACGTGGCCGACGATGACCCCGCGCCGAGATTCTCCCGATGCCGATGGGGCCGCCGCGGGCACGTCTCACGCCGACCGCCTGGCGGACTGGTTTCGTCGCTTCGCCGACGTGGAGTGCCCGGATCTCCCCCTCTACCGCGCCCTTTGCCTGATCGTCGCCGAGCATCCCGGCATGCTCTCGGTGGTGCTCGACGCACGCCCCGGCCAGTGGCGGCCGAACATCCTCCTCGCCGCCGTGCACCTGCTGGTGCGCCGCAATCCCGACGCCCCGCTCGCCGCGTACTTTCCGACCGCGACGTCCGCGCCGCGGCCCCCCGACGACGCGCTGGCCATCGCCCTCGCCGAATTCATCGAGCATCACGCCGACGAGATCGCCGAGCTGGTGTCGACCCGATCGACGCAGACGAACGAGGTCAACCGCTCGTGCCTGTGGTTCGTCGCGTGGCACGAGGAGCAGCGCGCCGCGAACGCCCCGCTCGCGGTGATCGAGGTGGGTGCGTCGGCGGGGCTCAACCTGATGGTGGAGCGCTACTCCTACGACTTCGGCGACGGACTTCTCCGAGGTGACCGCGTGTCGTCCGTGCGGCTCAGCTGTGCGCTCTCCGGCGTGCGCGACCTACCGGCCGACGCACCGCAACCCGTGTGGCGGCTCGGCATCGACCGGGAGCCGATCGACCTGGCCGACGCCGACCAGCGCGACTGGCTCCAGGCATGCATCTGGCCTGAGCAGCCCGAACGCCACGCCCGCTACGTCGCCGCCGCCGCGTCAGCCCTCGAAGCGACTCCGCCGGTGATCCGGGGCGATGCGGTCGGCTCGATCTCCGCAGCCGCCGCGGCCGCGCCCGACGACGCGCACCTGGTGATCGTCACGTCGTGGGTGCTCACCTACCTGCGCCGCGACGATCGTGTCGCACTGCGCGCGGCGCTCGATGCCATCGGCGAACGGCGCGACCTCACGTGGCTCAGCGCCGAGGGTGCCGGCGTGGTCCCCGGCCTCCGCACGGTCGACGCGTGGCGCAACGACACGTTGGTTCATCGGGTGCGCTGGCGCGGCGGGCACGTCGACGAGCAGCTTGTCGCCCGGTGCCATCCCCATCTGCGCTGGCTGGAGTGGCTCGATGGGTCGCCGCCCGCATGAGCACGGTGCGTCGCCTCAGGATCGCCGCTGCGGCGGTCGTCGCGGTCATCGCGGCCGGAACCGTCGGCTACGTGGCGTTCGGGTTCGGCTGGGTCGATGCGCTGTATCAAACGGTGACGACGGTGACGACGGTCGGTTTCCGCGAGGTCGAGCCGTTCGGCCCGGCCGAGCAGTTCTTCACAATGGCCCTCATCCTGTGCGGGGTCGGAACCGTGCTGTACGCGTTCGGCGTCGTGCTGGAGGCGATCGTCGAGGGCCGCGTTCTCGCGGTGTTGGGAAGGAGACGGATGGAACGCGAGCTTGCATCGCTCAACGGCCACACCATCATCTGCGGTTGGGGGCGCGTCGGCCGCACGATCGCGCAGTACTCCGCCGGCGTCGGCGAGCCGATCGTGGTCATCGACCGCGACGCGGAGCGTCTCGCCTCGTGCCCGCATCCATACGTGGTGGGCGATGCCACCGACGACGACGTGCTCGAAGCCGCCGGGGTGGCCCGGGCTCGGGCCGTGGTTGCGGCGGTCGAGGCCGATGCCGACAACCTGTTCATCGTGGTGAGCGGCCGGGCGTTGCGCCCCGAACTGTTCATCGTCGCCCGCGTCCGGTCCGAGGCCAACGAACCCAAGATGCGGCGCGCCGGAGCCGACCGCGTGGTCAACCCGCAACGCATCGGCGGGGCGCGTATGGCGGCATTCGTCGTGCATCCCCATGTCGCCGAGTTCCTCGATGTGGTGATGCACGACGGCACGCTCGAGTTCCGCCTCGCCGAGGTCGTGGTCGGCGCCGCGAGTCCTCACACCGGGGCGACGTTGCGGGAGTCGCGGCTGCGCGAGGCGACGGGTGCGCTCGTGCTGGCTGTGCGCGAGCACGACGGCACGTTCCGCACGAACCCGCCGCCCGACACTCGACTGACCCCGGGCGAGGTGCTGATCGCCGTGGGCACCGCCGATCAGCTTGACGCGCTCACCAAGGAACTCGCCTGATCGGCCACCCTCTCCACCGGACCGCGTCTCCCTCTCCACCGGGCCACTCCCTCTCCACAGTTGATCCGTGGAGATACCTGGTGCCCTGGCCGCCAATATTCTCCACAGTTGATCCGTGGAGATCGGGATGGCGCTCCGCCGACCGTGCTCCGCCGGCGGGCCGGCCCAGGTCAGCCCAGCGCGTTACCGAAGATGCCGACGAAGCTCACCATCTCGCCGGGGTACCCGCCCAGGTTGTGGGTGAGGGCGAGCCCGCGATCGGCGGTGGTGATGCGTCGGTCCTCGGGCGCCTCGCCGCGCAGCTGGAGCCACGCCTCGAACAGCATCCGGAGCCCGGAGGCTCCGACGGGGTGACCGAAGCTCTTGAGGCCACCGTCGGGATTGACGGGCAGGTCGCCGGCCAGGTCGAACACGCCCGCCTCGACATCGCGCCACCCCTCGCCCCGAGCGGAGAACCCGAGGTCCTCCATGAGGACGAGCTCGGTCGGCGTGAAGCAATCGTGCACCTCGGCCATCGCGAGTTCGCGACGCGGGTCCGTGATGCCTGCCTGGGCGTACGCGTCGCTCGCTGCAGCCTCGCACTCACGGAAGGTCGTGTAGTCGTACGACGGGTCGAGCAGGCCCGAGCCGTTGCCCGCCACGAACGACAGCGCCTTCACGTACAGCGGCTTGTCGGTGTAGCGATGTGCGTCCTCGGCGCGGCACACGATCGCGGCGGCCGATCCGTCGGCGACACCGGCACAGTCCATGACCGACAACCGCCCGGCGACCGAGGGCATCGCGCAGATCGCGTCGACGTCCATCTCGCGGCGGAACTGCGCTCGGGGGTTGTGCGCGCCGTTGGCGTGGTTCTTCGACGCGATGCGGGCGACCGTGCGCCGCAACACGTCGGGGTCGACCCCGTACTTCTCGGCGTACGCGGGGAGCACCAGGCTGAACATCGCCGCTGCCGTGAGCGTTCGGTTCGTGCCGTCGTTCGGGATCGGGAAGGCGTTGAGGCCTTGGAAGCCCGAGTCCTTGACCTTCTCTACGCCGATCGCCATGGCGGTGTCGTACGCGCCCGAGGCGACGGCGTAGCAGGCCTGGCGAAGCGCTTCGGAGCCGGTGGCGCAGAAGTTCTCAACGCGGCTCACCGGCTTGTTCTCGAGCTTGAGCGCCGCTGCGAGCGGCACGCCCGACATGGCCGACTGCGCGGTGCCGAACCAATAGGCGTCGATGTCGCCCTTGCTCAGGCCAGCCGACGCGAACGTTTCGCCCGCGGCGTCGACGAGCAGATCGTCGGTGCCGCGATCCCAGTGCTCCTTGAACGGCGTGCACCCCATCCCGATGATCGCGACGCGGTCCCGAATCCCATGCGAGCCCATCTCAGCCCTCCTCGTTCGCTGCGGAAGATGCGGCGCCACGAATCGGGCGCGCCTTCCAGAAGTAGTTGGCGATGCCGTCGGCGGTGTTCAGCCGACGGAACGTCATCTCGACCCGCCCGCCGACGGTGATGTCCTCGGCGGTCACGTCGCACACCTCAACGGGGAGTCGACCGCCGCCGTCGAAGTCGACCACTGCGAAGATCACGGGCGGGCTCGGCGAATACGCGAGCCGATCGACGGTGAAGGTCACGATCGTGCCCGTGGCTTCGGCCATGGGGAGCGGGTCCATCTCGTCGACGGCGCCGCCCACGAAGCTCACGCGCGCCGGGGGCATGTGCACAGCGCCGGTCGAACGGTCGACCGAGCCGACGAAACCGAACTTCCAGTCGATGCTGCGACCGGCGGCAGATGCCGACGAGCGCGCCGGCTCGGGGCGATTCGGAGGGTTGATCGGCATCACCCCACGCCACGACAGGAACTTGGCGTACGGCAACGAGGCGTTTCCGGCCTCGATCTGGTCGACGATCCGACGTTGGGGCCGACGAGCCTCGACGCCCTCGGTGGTGCGGAACACGAGCACGTCGGCTCCGTCGCACAGGCCGATCAGCGCCACGGTCTGACCCGGAGCTGCAGTTTCGAGATACGCGGCGAGCAGCAGTGCAGCCTCGGCAGTTCCGGTGTTGCCGACGGTGTCGCCGAGCGTCACTGCGTTGGGTCGACCGAGCTTCTTCAGGAACGAGTTGACGGCGCGCCCGTGCGGGCCGGCCACCAGCACGGCATCTATCGACGCTGCGTCGAGGCCGACGTTCGCGAGCGCTGCGGCCCACGCCTTCTGGCCGAGCGCGACGAGCTGTGTCTCGCCGAACCGCTCCTCCCACTGCTTGGTGCGCACGTCGCCGGGCGCCCGCCAGCGATCGAGGAACTCGCGAGTGGCCGAGGCCCCGCCGAGGTATTCAGCCACAAGCGTCTCGGCGTCGCCCGATCCGGCCACGATGGCGGCACCGGCATCGCCGCCGGCCGACTCGTCCGGCGAGTTCGCGAGACCGCCACGGATGTCGGAGGTCACCACGAGGGTCGCCGGGTCGGCCGAGTGCAACGCGTTGCGCAGCGCCGCGATCCCCGACCGCACCGCCCCGCCCGCATCGACCGCCAGCGTCGACGGATCAAGCCGGAGGGCCGCGTGGACAACGGTCGCGTTCGTCTTCTCGAGGTACGTCGGCGCCGCGGTGGCGAACCACAGGGTCGACGGCGGGTGCGGCGACGCCGCGAGCGCGAGTCGACCTGCCTCGACGGCGAGCGTGGTGGTGTCTTCGTCGAACGACGCCACGGAGCGGGAGCCGCGACCGCGGCCGCCATGGAACGCCGCGATTGCGGCGCGGTCGAGCCGCCAGTAGGGCACATAGCCCGCGGCACTGATGATTCCTCGCATGCACGGAGTGTAGGTGTTTCTGACGGGTCGTCAGATCTTCCCGGACGGCCCGGCGGTAGTGTCGCCGACGATGAAACTCGGCGACGTCGCCAATCCGCAGCCCCCTGAGTGGCCCCGTCCACTCGCCGGCATCACGGTCCTCGCTGCGGAGCAGATGCAGGCGTTGCCGTACGCGACCCAGCTGCTCGGCCGGCTCGGCGCCGACATCATCAAGGTCGAGCACCCCACTGCGGGCGACTCGGGGCGTGGCGCGCTTCCGGCCATGACCGACCCCGAGGGCCGGCCGGTGGGGGCCACCTTCCTGCGCAACAACCTCGGAAAACGTTCCGTCGGACTCGATCTCAAGTCGGCGCGTGGCCGCGAGCTCTTCGTCGAACTCGCGGGCACGGTCGACGTGGTCGCCGAGAATTTCAAGGCGGGCACGATGGCGCGCCTCGGGCTCGGCTACGACGACCTCGCCGGCCGGTATCCGGCGCTGGTGTACGTGTCGGTGTCGGGCTTCGGCAACCTCGGCGACTCGCCCTATTCGGATTGGCCCGCCTACGCCATGGTCCCCGAGGCGATGTCGGGGCTGTACGACTTCTCCCGCCGCGGCGACGAGCCACCTCGGGTGATCCCTGCAGGCGGTCTCGGCGACATCGGTTCTGGGCTGTTCGCCGTGATCGGGATCCTGACGGCGCTGCGCCATCGCGATGTCACCGGAACGGGCCAGCACGTGGACATCGCGATGCTCGATGCAATGGTGTCCATGGCCGACGTCGTCCCGAATCTCTGGTCGCTGGGCCAACGTCCGACCGACGACCCCTCGGGAGTGATGGGCAGCTTCCGGGCTGCGGACGGATGGTTCGTGATGCAGGTGGTGCGCGAGCACCAGTTCACCGCCCTCGCCAACCTCATCGGCATGCCCGGATGGCTGACCGACGAGCGTCTCTCGTCACGAGCCGGATGGGGACGACACGTCGAATCGGTCATCCGGCCCGCCGTCGAGTCCTGGGCGGCCGGCCGCACCCGAGTCGAGGTGTGCGACGCCATCGGCCGCGCCGGCATCCCCGCCGGGCCCGTGTACACGGCACCCGAGGTGATCGCCGACCCGCATGTCGAGGCCCGCCACATGATCGTCGAGATGCCGCGCAGCGACGACGTCGACACGCCCGTGCTCATTCCGGGCAACCCCGTCAAGATGTCGCGCCTGCAAGAGGGACCCGAAACGCGGGTGCCGTGGGTAGGAGAGCACACCGACGAGGTGCTCCGTGATCGGCTCGGGCTCGACGAGCACGAGTTGTCCTCCCTCCGCGACGCCGGCGTAATCCCCGGCTGAGCCGCGATCGACCCGCGTCACCCCGCCGCCGAGCGGTGGAACCGGACCATCGGACACCCGAAATCTCGGTGCTAGCACGGTGGCATCCGCACCCGGCGTGGCGGGAGAATCGGCCCGTGAGGGGGCGATTCAAGCAGTTCGAGGAAATCGGTCGGGGAGCGACCTCCACCGTGTACCGATGTCGGGATCGGGTGTCACGCGAGCACGTGGCGCTCAAGGTCTTCCGCTCCGACTGCGCTGCGGAGGACCGGTTCCGTGCGCTGCGCGAGCTCTCGATCCAACTCCGTCACCCGAACGTCGTCAGGGTCATCGACGGCGCCGTCGCCGATCACGAGGCATGGGTTGCGATGGAGTACATCGAAGGCCCCGACCTGAAGACGCTGATCGACGGTGGGGCCCTGACCGAGGCACAGGCCGCGCAGATCACCCTCGATCTCGTGGCGGGGCTCACCTTCCTCCACCGGGCGGGGTACGTCCATCGCGACGTCAAGCCGTCCAACGTCTTCATCCGCACCGGTGGGCGACGTCCGCAGGCCGTGATCGGGGACCTCGGCGCTGCGCTCGATCCGATGGGCGTGCGCGTCACCACGTCGATCACCGGCACCATCGGCTTCATCGCTCCCGAGGTGATCAGTGGGTCGACCGAACACGAACCGGCGTCGGATCTGTATGCCCTCGGGCGAACGGTCTCGGCGTTGGCGAGCGGGCTCGCCGATCGCTCGACCGCCTGGGAGCAGCTCGTCGCCGACCTGCTCGTCGCCACGCCCGAGTCGCGCAGCATCAACAGATCTGCGCTCGCCCAGATCGAGGCGCTGGCCGCTCGCGCCGGCCCGATCGCTCACCTGCCTCCCCCACGCGCACGGCGCGCACGAGGGGCACGAAGCGCGCTGTCGGCAAGAATCCTCCCGATCGACCCCCGGCCGGCTGGACCTGGCAAGGCGCGCTCAGTCAGATTCGGGCTCAGCGCCGCGACGCTCACGTTGCTCGCAACTGTCTCGTCGCTCGTGATCGTTCGCTCCGAATCGCCGACTGCCCTCGATCCGGGCATTGCGTGCAGTTGGGCCACCACGTACGCCGTTCGGACGCGGGCGATGATCACCCACACGCTGGAGGACCTCCAGTCCACGCTGGACGGGGAGGTCGCCCTCAACCGGATCGCCGCCCTCTACTCGAGCGCAGTCGCGGACATTCGAGCGTCCGCCGCGGCGGCCGGGTTCGCGGTGCCAACCCAGGAGGAGGCGCGCATCGGGGCGCTCGGAACCGCGGCGTTCACCCTTGGCGTCGCTCGGCCCGCCGCGGTCGCTGGGTCGATACTCGGCACCCGCATCGACGATGACACCATGCGCTTGGCCATCCGACACATAAACGAGTTGACCGACGCGATCGTGAAGCGGGCCGAGGCCAAGGGGTGCCACGACGCGCGACTCGCACGATGCTCCGCCGATTGGCTCGCGGAGCTTCGCCGCGTGGCGCAGGAGTCGACCGACCAGGGGCAGGTCGATGCACTCAGCAACAGCATCCTCCGCGGCGGGAAAGCCACCACGCTGCTCGCCCAGGCGATCGAGCCCTACCGGGTGAACCTCAGACAGCAGCCCATCGACCTGGCATCGCGCGCCAACTCGAACATTCTCGTCTGTTCACGTGGCGGGACGAGCCGATGATCGCGCCGCCGTCGACCGGACGGCCTCCGGGACCCGCCAACGCGCTCGCCCGCGTCCGTCCTCCAGCGCCCATCCCACCCACGGCTCCTGCCGCGGCACAACCCATCGGGGGTTCACCACCATGAACAGCACCGTCTCCGATCGTTCATCCGACACGCACACGGCGCGTCGACTCCGCCGCGGCGCGACCGTCGCGCTGATCGCTCTCGCAATCGCGACCACCGCGTGCACCGCTGCGCCGAGGCCGCTGCTCGACTGCCAGGACGAGGCGAACCGGGTGCTCACCCTGTGCGGCGGCACGTTGCGCTGATCCAGCCACCGGCGAGCGCTCCGGTTCCGCCCGTCAGCCCTGCCCGAAGCTGGTGAGGAACTGGATGCCGGTCGAGCGGTCGGTGTAGGTGATGTCCGGCGGACGGGATCCCGACAGGAAGGGCGTCAGGTCGGCGAACGAGATGGACCCGTAGGTCGCCTTGGTCGCCTCGCCGTTCATCGCGGCGACCATCGATGTCGGCGTGTGCGTGGGGACTCGATCGAAGGCATCGAACCAGGCGAAGCGGTAGTCCTCCTCGACCGGCGGCACGAAATCTCCGTTCTCGGTCACCAGGTACTCGTTCCAGTTCGTGATCACGCCGTTCGGCGGATCGACCGCCCACGCCTGCTGCGAGACGGGCACGCGGAGCACGTCGGGGTCGGCGACGGGCTTGGAGTCGGCGGGCGAGGTGACACACGAACACGTGCGGAACGCCGCGATGTGCGCGGCGTCGATGTACCCGACGTTGAATGACTGCGGTGTGCGCTGCAAGGCGGACCGAAACGCCTGGGGTCCGGCGACCGCACCATCGTTGATGCCGCGGAACGCGACGAGTTCGAGGTAGTCCTGCCCGACCGAGGGGTTCTGGTAGATCACCACCTCGCCGCTGTCGCCGTAGAACCCGAACGGACCGAAGCCGACCGCGCCGTACTCGGAGCTCACCAGGTCGACCTGCTGGGCGGGCTCGAACGGATTCAACAGCGATCCGAGGGCGCCGACGCGCGTACGGCTGACCGCGTGGCACACCCCGTCGAGCTCGAAGCCACGGATGGTGGGCGACAGCGCGGCGCCGGAGGGATCACACATCGGCACGACGTAGCCAACGGAGGTCTGCGCGCCCGTGACGTTCAAGGTCCACGAGAAGTCGCGGCCTCGTCCGATGAACACATACCCCGGATACGACGGCGCGGTCAGCCCTCGCATGGCGATGGACGGTGACTGAATATCGACCTCGAACGGGATCGCCGGGTACATGTAGCCGATCTGTGGGCCGCCGATCATCAGCGGATGGCCGGTCGCCGAGCGGTCGCCCGACACGAGCGCGAAGTTCGACGCGTTGCGTACCTCGTTGGGCCGATACGCCGGAATGCCGTGCGGATCGTCGGGCCGATGCGGGCTCGGCCCCGACTCGGCCGCCCGCGCCACCGACTCGGCGGCCGGCGCACCCCCGGGGAATACGTACTCGGCGCTTCCGCCACCCCACCAGTCCGACTTGAACGCGGCGAGGGCCACCACATCGCGCGGCGTCCACCGAGGCAGAAGCGACGCCGTCGCGTCGAGCTGTGCGTTGTACCCGGCGACGAACGAACGAAGGTCGGCCAGGACCGCCTCGCCCTCCGACCCCATCGCGGCGAGTGCGGCGAGCTGGTCATCGAGCGCTCGCTCCGCGGCGGCCGTCGAGGTCAACACGCTGAAGCTGGTGGTGAGCCCGAAGACATCGAGGTCGGGCACCCGCAACGCTGCGAGGCGGGCGTTTCTGCGAGCCGCCTCATACATGAGCGGGGCGTGCGAGGCCGACAGCCAACCGACAGCCCATCGGGCATCGAGGTCGGTCGAGGCCGTCACGTAGGGCACGTTGAATCGGTCGCGGCGAATCAACACCCCTGCCTTCGGCCGTTCGACCTGCCGCGGCGTTTCACCCGCCGGGAACCCGAGCTTCGCCGACTTGAACCCGGCAGCGACATCGGCGTCGGTGACGTTGGCGCCGAGCGGCGTGAGCGAGTCGTACATGCGCGCCTCGGCCCCCACGTCGCCGGCGTACGGCGGGGCGAACGAGCCGGCCGGCACGACGTCGAGCGCAACCACGGCGGGATCGACGACCGGCGGCAGCTGCGGATCGGGCGGCACGCAGCCGACCCCAACCAATGCCACCACCGTTCCGCCCACGATCCAACGTGCGAACCGGCCCATGTTCCCTCCCAATCGACGACTCCGCGTCACCTCGTGCGGAGTACGTGCACGCTACCAACGTGGTGCGACAGCGGGATGCGGAAGGACGGTCGCAGCGGCGACGGTCCGGTGGTGACGGTCAGGCGGCGGTGTTGTCGAGCACCGCTGCGGCCACGATGTCCTCGCAGCGCCGCGTGTCGTTCCAGCTGATCTGCAGCTGCTTCGCCCGACGGAAGTAGAGCTGGATCTCGTACTCGAGCGTGAAGCCGACGCCGCCGAAGATCTGCTGGGCCATCGCGGTGGTGTCGCGGTACCCGTTGCACGCGAACAGCTTGGACATGGCTGCCAGTTTCGCCGCCTGCGGAGCGCCGTTCGATCGGGCCCAGGCGGCCTCGTAGTTGAGCACCTTCGAGCCGTCGAGCACGGTCTTGGCGTCGGCCATGTTGTGCGACAACGCCTGGAACTCGGCGAGCGCCTTGCCGAACTGCTCGCGGTCCTTCGAGTACTGGACGGTGATGTCGAGCGCGTGTTCACAGCCGCCATTCGCCTGCGCTGCGGCCAGGATCATCCCGTCGACCATCGCCGACTCCCACGTCGACCAGCCGCTCCCGGCGGCGCCGAGCCGCTGGTCGGCCGACACGGCGACCGACTCGAAATCGACTCGGTACTGCGTGTCGGAACTGATCGACATCTTCTGGGTCAGCGTGACGCCCGCTGCGTCGGTGGGAACCAGGAACAGGTCGACCTCGGTCGGGGCATCGCCGGTGCGGGCGAGCACGAGCAGGGCTGCCGCAGAGGAGGCGAAGTACACGTGCTGCTTGGTGCCGCTCACCACGAACCCGCCGTCGGTCGCGTCCGCCCGAACCTGCACGCCCTTCGGGCCGAAGCCATTGTTCGGCTCGAGCCACGCCGGGGTCACGATGCGCTCACCCGCGGCGATCGCCGGCAGCCATTCGTCACGCTGCGCGTCGCTGCCGCCGACCTCGATGGCGCGGGCCGACACGACCGCGCTCACGAAATGCGGAAGCGGCGCGAGCGACCGGCCGAACTCCTCGTACACGATCACGGCGTCGAGCATCGACATCGCCGAGCCGCCGTGCGACTCGGGAATCGTCAGCCCGAGGATGCCGAGCTCGCCGAGCTGCGCCCACATCTCGGTGGAGTATCCGACGGGATCGTCCTCCATGGCCCGCACGCCCTCGATCGACGCGTACTGGGCGCACAGCCCGCTCACCATCTCGCGGAGCATCCGCTGCTCGTCGGTGAAGTCCAGGTCCAGCATCTTCGGCCTTTCAGGGGCGCCACGCGTCGCCGCGGCGTGCCCAGGGGTTGTCATCGGGATCGGTGGGGAGTGCGACTCGCGCCGTGCAGGTGCTGCACGTGCGGTCGCCGACTGCGAGGGTGATGTCGACGGTGGCCCAGCCGCAGCCGGCCTCGTCGACGGCGACGGCGCTGACCGTTCCGCTAAAGACCATGCGGTCGTCGGGGAAGATCGAGTCGCGCATGCGGAAGGTCATCGAGCCGACGCGGCCGTGGGGGCCGCTCCAGTCGGTCAGGTACCGCTCGAACCAGGCCGCCTGGTTCGGGGTGTTGAGGAAGATGTCGCGCACGCCGTTGCGTTCGGTCGCGAACTTGTAGTCGTGGTGCATCGGCCGCCAGTCGCGACTGGCGATCGCACCGAGCACCACGGTGGTGGCGGTCACGTCGACCGCCAGCTCGGGAAGGGTCGAGCCGACGGCGACCGAGCCGAGGGTGAGCGTTGGGGTCGGTGCGGTCATGACGCCCTCCGGTAGCCGAAGCCGGTGTAGCGCTCGACACCAACAAGCACGTCGTGCTGATTGCGGAACTCGACGTCGATCACCCAGAAGCGACCCGATCCGAGCTTCGTGGTCTTAGGTGGGCTGACGGAACGGAGCACCTGCGCGTGGCTGATGCGATCGCCGGGGCGGACCGGCTCGTGGAAGGTGATCGTGTTGTCGGTCATCACCGCCTCGGGCAGGTCGAAGGTGGCCTTGAGGTCGAAGTGCACCTGGAGCGCAACCTGCTCGCCGGCGGCGCCCGGCTGCCAGTAGTGGGGGCGCATCCACAGCGAGATCGTGGTCGGCGGCATGATCGGCCCGTCGGCGAGATCGGCAGCGACGTCGTCGTCCCACAGCAGCGGGTTGGCGTTCTGCGTGGCGGCCAGCGTGTTGTATGCGTACGACCGCTCGACGTCGAAGTCGGCAGTCACGGGGTACTGCGGCTGGTCGATGAGCGCAACGACCGACGCGGGCAACTCGTCGTGGGGATCGGATGCGGGGTCGGTCATTCGGGACGGGCTCCGGGTTTCTGATGGGTCGTCAGATTCTACGTGCCGTCCGCGGATGCCTGCCATCGCTGCCGCGGCGGCCTTCTCGCGGCGCCGCCGTCAGCTCGTCGTCGGAGAACCCGACGCGGCGGCGAGCATCGACGTTCACGGGCGGCGCAAGGTGCAGCCGCCGCTCCCGGAGCAGCCTCAGGTACGTCTGGGTCGGATCGAGCCCGACCTCGCTGCATGCCCAGCGGAACCATCGATCGCCGAGCGCCACGTGCGGTTCCTCCTCGACGGTGATGCGGCGGACGATCACGGCGCTCTCGGCGTCGCCCGATCCTTCGAACGCATCGGCCATCGGTGGGCCCACGTCAAGGCCGCGCGCCTCGAGGAACCGAGGCACGAGCGCCATCCGCTCCACCAGATCGTGCGCGGTGCTGCGCGCCATCGACCACAGTCCGTCGTGGCCGGCGAGGTCGCCGTACGCGACGCCGAACTCGCGCAGCCGGCCCTCCACCCAGCGAAAGTGCCGCACCTCGTCGACGGCGACACCCAGCCAGTCGCCCGCGAAACCGACGGGGACCGCATCGAAGCGATGCACCGCGTCGAGCGCCAGGTTCACCGCGTTCGCCTCGATGTGCGCCAGCGCGTGCAGCACGGCGGCGCGCCCCGCAACGCTCCCGTACCGGCGCGGCGGAAGCTCGCGCAGACCGACCAGCTCCGGCCGGTCTGGGCGGCCGACCGCGTCGACGTGCACGAGCCGCTCCGCCGGTCCCGCGCCGAGTTCGCCCGCCTGCCAACGCCGAGCCACGTCGGCCACCATCGCGAACTTCGCATCGAGGTTCGGTTCCGCGAGCGCCGCGCCGGCCAGCGTTCGCACCGACGGCGCCGCGACGGAGGAGGAGACGGCGCCGCGGAGAACCGCGATCGGATCTGTCGGGGACACGCCGCGGACGATACCCAAGCGGTGGGACTCGCCCCACCCGCGCTCTCCACGGATCAACTGTGGAGAAGATCTGTCCGCCGAGCACCAATCTTCTCCGCGGATCAACCGTGGAGAAGGTTTGCCCGCCGAGCACCAAGCACGGTGGTTCTCCACGGATCAACTGTGGAGAAGATCTGTCCGCCGAGCACCAATCTTCTCCGTGGATCAACCGTGGAGAACCGACTGCGGCCGTCGTGCGTTTCACCTCGATGGTGCACAGTGGTGCGATGCGTGCTTCACGGGTCGCGGCGGGATGGCTCGTTGCCGTCGTCGTCGCCGTCGACCCCGGTGGTTGGGCGCCGTTCGGTCCCCTTCGCTCGACCGTCGCGGTCGGAGGCGGCTTCGCGGTCGCGCTCGTGGTCGCACGCACGACGGCCCACTCGACAGCACCCGCGCCGCGCATCGGCCGACTCGCGCTGGCGTTGGCGGGCGCCGCTGCATCGTGGCTCGCGTTCGCCGCGGCGATCGGGCTCGATCGCGGACACGCGTTGCTCGGCACCCCCGAACGACACCTCGGCCTGCTCACGATCGCCGCGTTCGGCGCCACGTGGTGGGCCGGGCGACGACTCGGCGCCGGCCCGCGAAACCTGAGCGGCGACCAGACCGGCCTTCACAGCGCTCCGGCGGAGGCGATCGCCCGGGGAGCGACGGTGGCGGCAGCGATCGTCGGCGCCTGGGGTACCGCCAACTCGGCGGGCTGGCTCGACCTCGGCCGCACCGCAACCGATCGGGTCGGCTCGTCGTTCGGCTCGCCCGCCTTCACCGGCGCCGCGCTCGTCGCGCTCGGCCCGCTCGCCGCTGCGGTCGCGCTCGATCGGCGCGAGCGACGCGCCTGGCGCTGGTTCGCGGCTGCCGCGCTCGGGCTCGCGGCCATCACGATCGCCGGGGCCGCAAGCCGCGCGGCGATGGCCGCGCTCGCGACCGCAACGGTGGTCGTGCTGGTCGCCCGACGCGTGCGGTCGCTGCCTCTGCTCGCTGCCGCCACGGCGACCACAGTGGCGATGGGCGCCGCGACGGCACATCGCTGGCTGACGGGTGGTGCGGGCCGTCTCGCGGAGTGGCGGGTCGGCTGGCGGGCGCTGCTGGCCAATCCCCTGTTCGGCACCGGCCCCGAGGGCTATCGGATTGCGTTCCCCCGCGCCGTGGACGCGTCGTACGTAGCGCACTACGGACGTGACGTTGTGACCGATCGCGCCCACAACGTTGTCCTCGATACGGCATTGGTCGGCGGGATACCGATCGGCCTCCTCCTCGTGGCGGCCATCACATGGGCCGTCGTCGCCTCCTGGCAGGTCGCGCGCTCGCCGTTGACCACGGCGTCTGAGCGGGGCGCCGCCGCGGCCGTCGTCGGGCTCGCGATCCACCACCAGTTCTTGTTCGCGACCGCCGAGGTCGACGTGATGTCGCTGCTGATCGTTGGGCTCGTCGCAGGCACCGCTGCGCGCCTGCGGACCAACGCCACCGCCACCGCCAGCACCAACGATGCCGATCGCACAGCCGCACCCGGCGGACCGACTCCGCGGCCCCGCGCACCTACCCACATCGCTCACGGCCTCACACTTGCGGCTTTGGTCACGCTGGCGATCGGAGGCGCCGAGATCGTGGCGGATCATCGCCTCGCCGTCGCTCTCCGGCAGGCAGACGGCAGGCGGCAGTCCGAGCGTCTTGCCGCCGCCGATGATGCCGCGGCGCTTACGCCCTGGTCGATGCGCGCCCGCCTCGCATCCGCGACGGTCGCGGCTGGCCCCGGCACGTCGCCGGCCCTGCTGGCGGCAATCACGCGACTCGACGCGGCGATTGCGCTGTCTCCCGACGACCCGCTCCTGCGATTGCGGCGAGCCGAATGGACCGCACGTCGGGCGGCGATCGGCGCTCGACCGGCCGATCTCCGCCGCGCGGTCGAGGAGTGGCGCGTCGCCGTACGAGCCGATCCACGCAATCCCGCTGCCTACGTCGGCTTGGGTCGCGCGCTCGCGGAGGACGACGAAGCGGACGCGAGTGACGCCGCGTTCCGCCAAGCGACGCTGCTTGTTCCCGGCGACACCCGGCCCGTCACCGCGTGGGCGCTCGCGCAGGCCGCCGCGGGGCGTCTGGCCGAGGCGCGTACGACCGCGTTGGCTGCGGTCCGGCTGGGGCCCGATGATCCGTCCACAGCTGCGGCGCTCCATCTCGTCGAGCGGGAACTCCTGGCGACCCGGAGGTCACGATGACCGCTCGGGAACCGGATCGGCATCCCGGGCGTTTGGAGGACGTGAACACTTCAACGCTCCCGGCGAGCGGCCCGACCCCAATCGTGCAGCTCGCCGCACCGACCGCGGATACCGCCGGGTTCGAGTCGTTCTATGTCGCCCATCGACGACGGATCGCCTCGGTCGTCGCGCTCACCCTCGGTGATCGCGACCTCGCTGCCGAGGCGACCGACGAAGCGATGACTCGGGCCTGCCAGCGCTGGCACCGCTTCCGCCCCGACGACAACGTGTCGGGTTGGGTGTACCGGGTGGCTCTGAACTGGGCGACATCGATGCTGCGACGCCGGCGACGGCGCGACGAGCTCTACGCCGGCCACGCAGGCGGGTGGGGCGACGGCGGACGTACCGCGCCTGACCCGTCCAGCGCGGTGCCCGATCCCGACCTCGCGGCCGCCGTCGCCGCACTGCCCGTTCGGCTGCGGTCGGTGGTCGTGTGCCGTATCCATCTCGACCTCAGCGTCGCCGAGACCGCCGAGTTCCTCGGCGTGAAGCCCGGAACGGTGAAGTCCCGTCTCTCTCGTGCCTTGGGCGAGCTCGACGCCGCGCTCAACGGCCCCACGAACGATCGAATTGGAGCACCGACATGACCACCTCCCCGACCTCCCCATCGCCGGCGGACGACCGAGATCATCCGCTGAGCCGACGGCTTGAGGCGCTCTTCGATGAGCGCTCGCTGAGCCTCGACGGCTCGCCCGTGTTGTCCCACGAGGTGGTCCGACGCCGGGCGACGGTGCGTTCGTCGCGGCGACGTGCCACGCTCGCGATCGCATCGGTCGCGATCATCGCCTCGGCGACGGCCACCTGGTTCAACCGCGATACGCCCGAGCAGATTCGGCTCGCCGACGGCCGCGTCGGTGGCGGACTTCCGCCGCTCGACTGGCAACTCGTCGACCGTTTCGACCCTGCCGGCTCGCCCGGTCGATCCGCCTCGACCGCCGACGGTGTCGAGTATCGGTTGGGTACCGCTCCCAGCGCTGCCGGCACCATGGTGGGCGACGAGGGGCCGCCACCCCAGCCGACCCAGGCGCTGCTCGCCCGGCGGGACGGCGATTGGCGTGAGGTCGCTCAGTTCGACGGGTACAGCCTCTCGGACCTGACCGCACGCGGGAACGACCTCTACGTGGTCGGCACCGCCGCCACGACACGTCGCCCGGCGTCGACTGAGGCGAAGACCTCCGACGGCACCCTGACCCGCCGCCGACCGGGAACGGTGGTCGTGCGACGCTCCACCGACGGTGGCGTGACCTGGAGCGACGTGACACTACCCGTCGACCTCGAAGCCATCTTCGACGCCGGCGGTGCATCCGGGGCAAGCCTCTCGATCGCGACCAGCGGAGATGTCGTGGTCGCCGCCGTGGCGATCACGCCGATGCTCCAGTTGTCGACCCTGTTGCCGTCACCCGAATCGAACCAGTTCTGGCAACTCTCGGCCGACGGCTCCGGCGCCGAGTTGTGGGGCATTCCCCTCGACGTCGCCGAGGCCGCCGTCGTCAGTTGCCCCGATGGCTGGAGCGCCGGAGCGACCTGGGTGCCCGCTCAACCCCAGGGCGAGTTTTCCACGGAATCCGGTCCATCTTCGACGCTGCCGATGGCGGTCGGGCCAAACGGCGAGACGATCGAGATGGTTCGCTGCCCCTCACCCAACGGCGGGGAACCTCTCGATGTGTCCCCCGAGAGCGTGCGGCTGCAATCGAAGACGTGGAACGAACTCGGGCTCGATCAACCCCCGGTCGGGTCCTCGCGGGTGTTCCGCAGCACCGACGGCTCGTCCTTCGAGGAGGTGTCGGTGCCCTGGGCGACACCTGCGAGCGACAGTTCGATGTCGATCGCCGGAACATCGAGCGGGTTCACGCTGATCCGAAGGGCGTTTGTACCGGCGACACCCGCCCCGATCATCGAGGCGGCGACCTCACCGGATGGCTCCGCCTGGACGCTCGATACGGCCGACGCGATCCCCGCATTCGACTGGGTGAGAGACCTCACGATCCTCGACGATCACCCGGTCACCATGGGTGGGCGGTCGGACGGCACGACCACCGTGCTCCGCCGCGAGGACACCGGCGCATGGACGACGATTGAGCCAGCGAAGCTCCTGCGTGGACTCGCATCCGAAAGCGAAACCGGCGTGCCGGTGTATTACTACACCAGCGTCTCGGAGTCCGGGATCGCGCTCCTCTACGGCGCTGGCGGCGAGCCCCCGGAGGAGTCGGAGGACGCGGGCTACCGCCTGCAGGTCGACACGAGCGGCAACGCCGTCGTCAGCGATCGGTCCGGAGCCGAGGTCGGACGGCTGGCGCTCGTCGACGGTTCGGCCGTCGAGGGAGCGCTGCGCTACGACGCCGCCAAGAACACCGTCCAGGTGCTCGACACGGATGGGAGGACACCTCTCGCGACACTGCCGGTCCGGGCCTGGCAGGATCCGCCCAGGTTGCGGTATCTGGTGTGGAGTCCCGACGGTCAGCGGTGGGGCGTCGAAGACCTCGACGCCGTCACCGACGGCGAGCTGTCGCCCAATGGCGTGTCGATGGAGGCGGGCCGCATCACCATCCCCCTCGACGGAACGACCGACGACGGCACGCCCGTGACGGCACCCGGAGCGCCGAGGCGGGCGTTGGTCGCCGACTTGCCCCGCTGACGACGGCGGGTCAGCGCGTCGATCCCTCGGCCTCGATTAGCGCGGCGAGCGCCCGCTTGTGGCCGTTCGCACCCGATCCCATCACACCTCCGGTCCGGGCCTTGTGCACGGCATCCTCCAGCGCTTCCAGCAACGCGGAGATGTCGTCACGAGGCCCGGCGTGTTCGAGGCGGGCAAGCGCCGTCCGGATCGGTTCGAACCCCTTCCGGACATCGGCGAACTCGTGGTCGAGATGCTCTCGTGCCTTCGTGACGTCGTCGCTCATGGGCGAAGCGTAGGCGTCAGGCAACCGCTCCGTCGGCGAGCAACGACTCGATCTCGGCGGGATCGAAACCGACGGCGGCGAGGAGCTCCGCCGTGTCGGTGGTTGCGCCGTCACGAATCTCGTACGGCCCGTCCGGCGCCACGGTGCCCGCCCACACCGGCGCCGACTGGCGGAACGGGCCTTCGCTCACATGCACGGCCTCGGCCACCAGGCCCCGACTCACGTACTGCTCGTCGTCCACCGCCTCGGCGACGGTGTTCACCGGCGCCACACACGTGTCGGCCGGGCCGAGCAGGGCGACCCACTCGTCACGACCCCGCGTTCGGAACACCTGCGCCATCGCTGCGGCGATCTCGGGCTGTGCCTCGTCGTCGAGTTGACGGCCGGCGTAGCGATCAAGCCCGAGCAGGCCGCACAGGTTGCGCCAGAACTGCGGCTCGATCGCGCCGACCGAGACATACCGCCCGTCCGCGCATTCGTAGATCTCGTAGCAGGCGTATCGGCCGGTGAGGATGTAGTGCCCAGGGCCCGGTTCGATGCCCGTCGCCAGGTACTCGTCGACGTAGAGCGACATGAGCGCGAACGCGCCGTCGGCGATGGACACATCGAGATACGCGCCCTCGCCGGTACGGGCGCGACCCACCAGGGCCGCCATGATCGACATCGTCGCCTGCATCCCCCCGGCCGCGATGTCGGCGACGGTGGCTCCGGGCAGCGCTGGGCGGCCATCGCCACGCCGGCCCGTGCAGTCGAGGAACCCGGAGGTCGCCAGGTAGTTGACATCGTGTCCCGCCCACGTCGACCGCGGCCCGTTCTGCCCGAAGCCGCTCGTCGAGCAGTAGACGATGCCCGGATTGATCGAGCGTACGGCGTCGAAGCCGATGCCGAGACGGTCGACGACGCCGGGGCGAAACGACTCGATGATCACGTCCGCGCGTTCCGCCAATCGCAGGAAGGCGCCGCGGCCGGCATCGGCCTTCAGGTCGAACAGCGCCCGTTGCATGCCCCGATTGCCCGAGTACGCGTAGAACGGCGGCACGATCTGCACCGAGCCGGCACGGGGCACCGCGCCAACCTTCACCACCGAAGCGCCGTAGTCGGCGAGTGCACGTGAAGCCCGCGCTGCCGGACCGACCGAGGCCAGGTCCAACACGGTGATTCCATCCAGTGCTGCGGTCGCCACGATACCTCGCCTCCTCCGACGTGCCGTCGCCGTGACGGACCGCCAGATCCTACGGTCCGACGCGATCGAGCCGGTTCGCCACCCACTCGTCCACCTGCCGCCACTCGCGATGCAACCACTCGCTCAGTTGCTCGCGATCGGTCGGCACCTCGGAGCGCGGCACCCGACGCAGCTCCACGTCCACCGGCCTCGCGAGCGGCAACGAGCGCAGCGCATCGCTCAAACCGGTGAACCCCTCCAGACCGCTGTGCATCAGGATCACGACATCAGCGGTCGGGTTCCCGCCGAGCAGTGCGGCGGTTCCGGCGGTCCTGGGCGGCATCGTGGCGCGCCGGGTTGAGGCGGCATCCGCAGCTTCGGGATCGGACTGGCGCAACCGTTCGACGAGCCGCTCCTGGCGGGTCGGCGACCATCGGGTGCCTTCCGGGAAGATGACGACCGCGTCGCTCGTTCCGGCCCCTGCGGCGAGGGCATCGAGCGCCCGGAGTTCGGCAGCGGTGTTCGACCCCGACCGATCGACGAAGTGGTTGGGCAAGCGGTGGCCGAACAGGTCGAGCGCCGGGTCCCACAAGAGATCCGACTTCAGCACGTAGCGCACACGCATTCCGCGCTCAGCGGCAAGCGTGGCCGGGATGAGCGTGTCGATGAGGCTGGTGTGCCGGCACAGAACGATCACTGGGCCCGGCGGCATCAGATCCGCGCCGGCGATCGAGATCCGAAGGCCCAACACACGCCCCGCGGCCGCGACCAGCCATGCCACGCAGCGCGCCTGTGCGGCCGAATGCAGCCGTTGCGACCAGGCCGACTTCACCGCGAGGCCGCAACCGCTCGCCACCCACAGCACCGAGGCCGAGACGATCGCGAAGATCTCGGCCGACAGGTACACGATGCCGTACGCGCCGAGACGAAGGATCGGCAGCGGCCGTCGACGCACCGCATCGGCCACCACCGCGATGGGCATCCACACCGGCGCCCCGAGCGTGAGGACGCACCACGCCCCCGCTACCGCCGGGATCGTGACGAGTCGCCGCTCCCACGTCGATCTGTTGATGTCTGCCACGTCACCCCGTCTGCCGGAACCATGCTCTCCAGCACGTTGTTCGAGCCGAGAGCGGGTTTCGGATGCACGGTTGGTCCCGTCGCCGCGAACGTGGCCGTTGAGGCCGCCGCCGCGGCGAGTATCGAAACCACGACGGTCCCGGCCGACACCAGCGCCACGAACGCGATCGGCGCTTGGGGCCACGCGGTCGAACTCCACGGAGCGCGGCCACGGGCCGATGCCCACTCCGCGGCCTTCCAGCCGCCCACGCCGAGCGATGCGACGACCGAGGCGATCGCCGCGCCGGCGCCCAGCCGTCGCGCCGTCGATGGCGAACTCCGGTCGAGCGCCACGGCCGACACGACGACCAGTCCGACCGCCACGGGCGACACGTATCGACCCTGCCACGCCTGCTCCACATGTCCTCCGCTCACGAGTTGCAGCAGCGCCGGTCCGATCAACACGGCCGCAGCCAACGCGACCACGCCCACCCGCGCCGACCGGGGCTCGGCCGTGCGCGACGCATGCGCCACGAGCACGATCCACCCGGCGGCCGCGACCACGCCGATGAGGGTCAGCGAGTATCCCCAATCGACCGATCCGAACATCTGCGCCGCCCAGATCGGCACCATCGACAGGCCGTCCACGACCAGCTGGGCCGGACCGGGCCGATCATGAGTGTCGAGCGAGCGGTAGTGGCCGGCGATCACGATCCATCCCGAGGCGAGCGCGGTCGCCACCGCGGCTCGACCGACTGCGCGCCGCACGCGGGTGGCCGCCCACCAGCGCTTCGGGAGCAGACCGCACCACGTGGAGAACGCGACGATGGCCAACGCGATGGCCGGGCCCAATGATCGGACTGCAGCCGCGGCGGTCAGCGACACCATGAACGACGCCACGGAATCCGCACCGACGTTGCGTCCCGCTCGCAACTCAGCGCCGATCGCCGCGGCCGCGCACCAAGCAGCGAACGCGGCGCCGATCTCGAATCCGTTCGGGTTGATCGCACCCCCGAGCGCGAGCGTCGTCGGGGCGGCAGCGACCACCACGGCGACGAACGCTGATCGATCCGACACGGCGCGCCGCAAGAACGACCATCCCCAGACCATGAGCGTCGCGAACCACGCCGACGAAACGAGGCGGATGACCAACACGCACGGCGCCCCGGCAATCCAGCGCGTGGGCCAACCCACCGCCGCGTAGTACAAGGGCGGGTACGGGCCGGCCGTTGTCGATGCGCGGACAAGGCGCCGGTCGGTTCCGGGATCGGGCAGACACGTCGGATCATCGCCCGCAGCGAAGCAGTCGTGGCCGGCCACTCGACCGACCCATGCCGGCACCGTCACGTCCGTCGTCTCTCGACGCACGCCGTCGTCGCCGACCGCGCTGCGATGCTCACCGAGCAACTGGCCCTGCCAAACCGCGGCCGCCTTCACGAGGTGAGCGGGTTCGTCCCATGTTCCGCCCACGGGAACGACGAACGCCCACCAGGCGGCCGGCATTGCGACGACCAGCCAGACGAACCACCATCGCCGAACCATGGGCCCCTATCGGCAGCTGCGGTCTCGGATCGAGCACCGCACGGGGCGGACCCGCCGCTGCGTCGCGATCGTTGGTGTCAGCCAGGCCTGGTGGTCGACGTGGCGACCGACGTGGCGACCGACGTGGCGACCGACGTGGTGGTCGACGTGGTGGTCGGGCCGGAGTTGGCTGGCGCCGTAGTGGGCGGCGCGATCTTCGCCGCCTCGGCCCGATAGCGCTCCGCCGATGCCGAGTCGCCCGCCTCAGCCGACATCTCGGCGAGGTTCAGCAGGGATGGGCGGCTCTGTCGATCGGTGAGGTCGAGCACCGCCTTGAACCGAGCGATCGCCTCGTCGCGCCGCCCCGCAGCGCGGTACAGCGTGCCGAGGTTGTAGATCGGCTCGACGAACGTGTCGTCCAGCTTGACAGCCGCGAGGTAGTGGGACTCCGCTGCGGCGGTGTTCCCGCTGTTCTGCTCGATGACGCCGGCGTTGAAGTAGGCGAACTTCGCCCGCGCCGGGGGCAGCGTGAACCCTGACTCGTATGCACGGAGCGCGCCCGCGTCATCCCCCTCGCCCTGCAGGACCCGCCCTCGTCCAACCGCGTCGAGCTCGATGGTCGTGGCGACGCTCCGCTGGAGCGGCGGCCGCTGTTCGAGACCGCACGCTCCAAGCGCGCCGACGAGCACCAGCCCGCCTGCCAGGCGAACGGCGCGACGCCGCACAACGGCGGTTCCCCTCATGACCGCTCCTCGCCGATCGACACCTCGGCCGGCGGGTCCAACGTCGCGGGCGAGGGGCTGGACGCCGCCACCGGTATCTCGGCGCCGTCCGCCGACGCGTTGCCGGCGCGCTCGGACCGGCCGGCCATCCAGGCGGGCCGCACCCGGACCAGCCGAGAACGCAATCGTCGCTCGAGCGGCTCGAACACACCGGCGAGCCACATGAAGGCGAACGCGGCAAGCACCATCAGCGGCAGGTACCACGCGAACGGCTGGTACTCGAAGCTGACGGAGTGCACGCCCTTCGACACCGGCACCGCGATGAAACCCGGAGCGACCATCACCGTATCGACGGCGCGGCCGTCGACCTCGGCGCGCCACCACGGGTGGTACGACTCCTTCAGGACCACGTATGCATCGCGGCTCATCTCGACATTGGCTCGGAACTTGCCGGCTGTCCCCTCCGCCGCCTGTTTGGAGAAGGTGGCGGTCAGCGGCTCGACCTCAACGCTTGTCGGTCGTGCCTTCACGCCCGCGCCCAGGTCAACCTGCGGGTACAGCTTCGACGCCGGCCCCGCGCCCTTGAGGAACCCGATCGACGCCTGCCCCAGGTCGAGCGCCGTCGTCGTGATGACCTTCCCGCTCAGGTCGATGGCGTCCATCCAGCCTGTGGTCGGAACCTCCCACAACGTGAACCGGCCCGAGGAGGCCAACCACTTCGCGTGGAGCGCCTCGCTGGGCGATCCCACCGATGCATCCGAGAGCCAATACCGCACGTTGAATAAGTTGAAGTGCGCTGGGTCGGTGTCGTCGAACCGCGGCTCGCTGTCGGTGGTCAGCGACTGCGTTCGAATGTTGAACCCGATCACATCGGCATTCGCGCGAAGCACCCACGAGTAGAGGGGTGCCTGAGCGACCCGGTTCTGCGGCCCCCAGGTGTTCATCAGGCCGGCGTACACCCGGCCGGGTCCACGGGCGTGAGCTGCTTCGAGCAGAGCAGCGACCGCTGCGCCATCGGTAGAGCTCGACCGTACGTTGTCCGCAGCGGACTGCTCCTCGATCCAGATCCGGTTCTGGTTCAGGTAGGTACGTGTGTCGCGGAGCCCGGGGAAGGCTGCGAGCCCGAGGACGACCACCATCGCAACCGAGATGGTGGCCTTCGGGGCTGTCGGCCAGCCCCGCGCTGCCGACGCCTTGAGGAACTCGGCGAGCCGCCCGCCGCCCGCCGCTGCCAAGAGCAGCAGCCCCATCTGTGCAGCGAGGACGAAGCGGTGGAAGATCATCGCATCGCCACCCGGAAGCCAGCCGGCGCTCGGGCCCCAGAACTCGGGCCCGAACCAGAGGCACAGCCCAACGGCGGTCACGATGACCGCCATGCGATAGGTCTCGGCGTGAGGGTCGGATTCGACGGGCGAGCCGCCCGCGACGGCGACACGAGGAAGGCGAGGATTGCGCGCTCTCGCAACGGCGCGAGCAAACCAGCGAGGCAGCCACGGCCATCCGTACTTCAGGGCCACGCCGAACCCAAGGAACGCGAAAAGCGTGATCCATGGGAAACGGCCTGCGTCCACGATCTCGCCGGACACGAGCCAGCCAAGCACCTTCTGCAGCCCGTAGGAGTCCTTGTAGAACGTGCCGACGTTGAACTCGGTCTGCCCCACGTAGCTCTGGTCGAGCAATGTCGGGCCGAGTGTCCACAGGCTGGTCAGACCCACCCCGATCACCAGCTTGATCAGGCGAGGGAGACGCACCCTGATCTTCGAAGGGTTCGCCAGCAGCCAGAACGGCATCAGGATGAAGAGGAAGTACGCCTGGATCAGGTGGAACCAGACGGTGAGGCTGATCGCAAACACAGCCACGAGGTACCGACGGCCGTCAACCAGCGACCGCCAGCCAAGCACGATCGCCCACGGGAGGGCCATCGATGCCCAGAGTTGTGTCCACACTCCTCGGCCACGCCAGACGTAGCTCTGGATCTCCAGGCCGTGGCCGTCGGCGGAGTTCATGAACGACGCGAACAACGCGCCGGTCGCGGCTGCCCATCGACCCCAACCCAGACGACAGAACGCCGCGTAGATCGACAGAGGGAACGCCGCGAGCAGCAAGTAGACCGACCATCCGACCATGTTCTGAACGCCTGTGACCACCTCGATCAATGCGGCGATCACGTGGGGACGCGATTGGTAGTAATGGAAGTGCGGAACGCCAAAACTCAGATTGGTGATCCACCCGTCAAGCGGAACGTGACCGTCTCGAATCCGTTCGGCCGCCCATCGAACCCACAACTTGTGAGCGGCCATGTCGTTCACCGGCGCGGTGTCGGCGATCTCGGGCCGCAACAACGCGAGCAGGAGGCTGCTCGGCACAACAGCAAACAGCAGCGGCAGGAGCCGCTCGCCGAGCGGCGCTCCGTCGCCGGCCAACTCGGGCCCTTCGATGGCGTTCCAGATTCGTCGACGCCAGCCGGTCGGGTTCATGCGTCCGCGCTCCTCATCCGCCGATAGATGTTCACTGCGGCGATCAGCACAAGCCCCGCCGCAAGCGCTCCGTGATACCAACGAAACCCGTTCGACGCCGCGTCCTTGCGTTCAGGCGGCGCCACAACCACCTTGGTAGGAGGCTGCTCATCGGTCTCCGATGCGCCGACAACCTTGGCCCTCCCCTCGGCGACTTCGAACTCGACGGACCGGGCCGTTGCAACGGGTACCACCCCGCGTTCGGCCGAGAGTGTTCCCCAGCCATTTTCCGTCGTGGGAACCGCCCCACGAAAGCCGGTGATCCACAGCGTTGACGCTCCTGGCGCAACCAACGTCCGCTTGATCTTGCACGTAACCGATTCCTCCGGCGCGAGTCGATCCCCAAACGGAGTCTCAAACGCACATCGAGCGACTCGGAAACCACCACGATCGACCAACGACGTGTCCGACACGTTCTCGGCGACCGGCAACTCCGCAGCAACGGGACCGCCCCACGGCGTGTCACCCGCGTTGGTCACAGTGATGATCAACTCCTCGGGACCCAGCACCACGTCAACCGCCGCTTCGATATCCGGGCAGTCGGTCACGACTCGCAGCGGCGGCTCGTCGGACAGGCAGATCTGCTCCGCCCGCATCGACGCTGATGCACCGAGGCTCGCCATCCAGCCAAGGGACAGGGCACAACCCGTGACCACGACCGTCAGCCTTCTCATGAGTCTCATTCGCGCACCCTTTGCTTCGTCGATGCTCGCAACGCGACGGAAGCCGGAGCCCTAATTGTGAGGGCCCCGGCTTCCGCAGCCTATGTCAGCTCAACTCACGCTGACGTTGCCTTCAGTGTCAGTGATGCCACCACACGTGATGGAACAGCCAGTGGAACAGGAACAGCGTCACACCAAGCACGATGATCGTGCACAGGCAGTTGCTGCCGCCGCCATGACCGCCGCCTGAGCCACCACCACCGGTCGAGCCGGTGGCACCAGTCGAGCCAGTCGCACCAGTCGAGCCGGTGGCACCAGTCGAGCCGGTGGCACCAGTTGCGCCCGTGGCACCAGTCGCACCAGTCGAGCCGGTGGCACCAGTTGCGCCCGTGGCACCAGTCGCACCAGTCGAGCCGGTGGCACCAGTCGCACCAGTCGAGCCGGTGGCACCAGTTGCGCCCGTGGCACCAGTCGCACCAGTCGAGCCGGTGGCACCAGTTGCGCCCGTGGCACCAGTCGCACCAGTCGAGCCGGTGGCACCAGTCGCACCAGTCGCACCAGTCGAGCCGGTGGCACCAGTTGCGCCCGTGGCACCAGTCGCACCAGTCGAGCCGGTGGCACCAGTTGCACCGGTGGCACCAGTTGCGCCAGTCGCACCCGTGGCACCAGTCGCACCAGTCGAGCCGGTGGCACCAGTTGCGCCCGTGGCACCAGTCGCACCCGTGGCACCCGTGGCACCCGTGGCACCCGTCGCACCAGTCGAGCCGGTGGCACCAGTCGCACCCGTCGCACCAGTCGAGCCGGTGGCACCAGTTGCGCCAGTCGCACCCGTGGCACCAGTCGCACCAGTAGCGCCGGTGGCACCAGTCGCACCCGTGGCACCAGTCGAGCCGGTGGCACCAGTTGCGCCAGTCGCACCCGTGGCACCAGTCGAGCCGGTGGCACCAGTTGCGCCCGTGGCACCGGTCTCACCAGTCGCACCCGTGGCACCCGTGGCACCCGTGGCACCCGTCGCACCAGTAGCGCCGGTGGCACCAGTCGCACCAGTAGCGCCGGTGGCACCAGTTGCGCCCGTGGCACCGGTCTCACCAGTGGCACCCGTGGCACCCGTCGCACCAGTAGCGCCGGTGGCACCAGTAGCGCCGGTCTCACCAGTGGCACCAGTGGCACCAGTCGCACCAGTAGCGCCGGTCTCACCAGTCGCACCGGTCTCACCAGTCGCACCAGTAGCGCCGGTCTCACCAGTCACACCCG
>WBZT01000131.1_pt1 | contig 57190 bp, 62 predicted proteins | sample 5204241 | NCBI WGS metagenome assembly WBZT01 (sample SAMN12344358, study PRJNA552823) | activated sludge metagenome | biome: Activated sludge suspended growth; feature: Nitrification reactor; material: Wastewater; isolation source: activated sludge from nitrification reactor of wastewater... | reverse complement strand
CCTGCGGAGCAGTTCGGCGGGTCGGGTCGGGGGTGACCCGCCGAAAATCTCATTTCTCGGATTTAATACTAAAATGGGTTTGAGCAAAATCTAAAAAGTGAGCCAGGAAGCAAGCGCTCGAATCCCTCCACCCTAGCCAAATAATTTAGACCTGAGTTAAGATTAGGTCTAAATGAATTGGCAAAAGTAATCGTCTGGCTAGGTCAGGATCTTATTGCACTAAAGATTTAATTGTTTTGATAATTAGATCTTTTGGAAGAGGTTCGCTTAGACTAAACCAAAGAGTTCCCTTGCCCTTTTGGTAGGGCTGTAATGCTAATTTCAGCCCTGCTTCTTTGGGCACTGGATATACTCCCAGGTGGTCTTTCCAGCCCGAAATAAATACTCTTGGTCGTTTTTCATCAATTTTATATCCTACTACACCATAACTAAGCACTTCTTGAGCATTTGGTAAAGTTTGCTTAACTAATTTTCTAAGTTCATTAAATCTAGGCAGTGCAGCGGCCGGAACCTGTCGGCAATATTCATCTACAGTGGTAGGTTTTTGTAAAATGTTAGCACCAACCTTGAATGACTTTTTGAGCATTTGTTTAAGAATATTAACGTCAATATCTGTTAGTTTCGTAATATATAAGCACGAAACACTTGCCTTGTATTTGCCCAAGCCGCTAAGCTCCCCCGAATAACGATCAAATCCTTCGGCAAAATAGACCGAAATAGCCTGTTTTCTTGGGCTAAAACTTAAGATTGGCATATCTCCCTCTCTGCCGCTATCGTATTTATAGTGTTGGCTTCCAAAACCAATAATACTAGGGCCCCACATTATGGGATCCAGCTTGCTAATTTTTGACATTATTTCTATTAATTCTTTTGACTCATTCTGCCTATTTAAAGAAAGGTCTGAAATAAAATCCGCAACATTTGCGTTTGTAGGACTTGTTTTGTTGTCGGTCATATAAAAAGTATATATTTTTTTATTAAATGTAATAGTACTAATGTACTAATGGGAGCTTATAACACAAGCATATTGACTTTTTTTCATGCTTATGCTATAATACTCTATGAATGGGATTGTGGAATCCCAGGAGTAAGGAGTTTTAAGTTATGAATTTATCTAACATGAAAAATGCTACGGCTTTAGTTTTCCCTAGCATATTTACCAAAAAATTTAAGTTTATTGCTATAAGTATAATTATTGCACTAAGTAATTTAGCGCCACTAGGATTGCTAGCTAGCAATGCCTCTGCTGCGAATATTGATAACGATCCTGACTGTGATCAGTACTCTGTGATGTATTGTGGTGGATTTACTATGAACGAAATTGAAAAGAAGTTCTTAAAAGGCGACGGACAGCACAGCGCCAATAATATTCAGAACATATATAAAGACCTAGGTATTACAGAAAAAGAAGTTAAAGCTAATGGTTTTGTAAATGGTGTTGTATACCGAAACGGAAATATAGAAGTTAAGAATAAGGTAGTTGCTAAAAATGCAAAAACCTATATTAGAACAATGGGCAAGGTAGATTCTAGCAAAATGGGATCTGCGCAAACTGCTTTTGTAAAACTTAACAAAGATGGCCAGTTCCAATATGCAATTATGAAGCCTTGTGGTAACCCTGTTTCTGCTAAAAATATTGTTCCTGAACCAACCCCAACTCCTGCCCCTACCCCTACCCCAACTCCTACACCTACACCACAACCTCAGCCTCAACCTGAACCAAAACCTGAGCCAAAGCCAGAACCTCAACCAGTGCAAACATTAACCTGTAACTCATTAGTTAAAGTATTCGGCGAAAATAGAGAAGTAAGTACTGAAATACAAGCCACAGCTACAAATGGCGCAACAATAACTAAGTATTCAACAGATTTTGGAGATGGAACAATTGTTAGCGGTAAAAACGCTTCTCATATTTATGCCACTGACGGAACATTTAAAATAGTTGGTACAGTTACAGGAATGGTAAACGGTAAAGAAGTTTCTGTTACAGCAAACGAATGTCAAACTACTGTTTCGTTCGAAAAATCTACTCCTGTCTGTCCTATAAACCCTGCACTTCCAGCCAACGACCCTAAGTGCGTAGAAGACAGCATACCTGCTAGCTTACCTAACACTGGCCCCGGACAAATGCTTGGATTATTTGCCGGAACAAGCATGCTAAGTGCAGTGGCTTACAGATTCTGGTTAAGTAGATTCATGTCTTAGATAGTCTATAAACCAATCAGATTTATACCCCTCTATTTTCGGAGGGGTATATTATTTTCAACTAAATTATAAAAATAATCTATAATGAACATAAAGAGTTATAACAAAATGAATCTTTTTAATTTCATTCCAGGCTACGACACAAATGTGTATCAGGCGGGGCGAGAGCCTGCGCTAGTCATGTTGCTATCTTTTATTTTGACCTACATGTTAGCTAGGGGCTACACAAGAATAGCCAGAAAAACTGGTTGGGGGAGTGCTTCTTTTGGAGGAGTGCATGCTCACCATATGGTTTTTGGTATGGTGATTGCTTTTGTTTCTGGTGCCTTAGTGTTTGCCTTTTCACCAGAGCAAGGGCCATTTTTGTTACTGCTAGCTGCTGCGTTTGGTGGCGGTGCCGCACTTGTTTTAGATGAATTTGCCCTGCTTTTTCATCTTGAAGATGTTTACTGGGAAAAAGAAGGACGCAAGTCAATAGATGCAATTGTTATTAGCCTGCTTTTAGGTTTCATATTCTTAATGCAAACTCCACCACTAGGGACAGGGTCGGAAGATTTTGGAGTTCCATTCTTTGTTGCCGTAGCAATTAACCTGCCATTTATTATAATTTCTGGACTTAAAGGAAAAATTTATTTTGCACTTTTTGGTCTTTTTGTTCCGCTACTGGCATTAATTGGCTCGCTAAGAATAGCTAAGCCTGATTCTATTTGGAGCAAAAAATTTTATAACAAATCTAAGAAGCAAAAAAGTAAGCAAAGATATGCTTCTTACCATAGAAAATGGGCTACAAAAAAAGAGAAGCTATGGGATATAATTGGCGGCAGAACCGGAAGACCCCCTCAAAAATCCAAGGCTAAATAAATTTTATTTTTGGTTAATTAAATCTATATAAAGTGCAGCAGTCCAAGAAAAATCTTTTGAGCCAGCGGAAGATCCGTCTAGTGCTGAATAATATTCTGAAAAGTCAGACCCTTCTTCAATCAAACTAATTGTTTGCTGTTTTAGTTTATTTGCTAAATCAAGAAAATTATATCTTTTTAGGCCCTCAATAATTAACCAATTAATATTCACCCAAACCGGACCTCTCCAATAATTTTTTTCCAAGAACCAGTCTGAATTTATCGGAACGGTAGCAATGCCGCTTTTTGGCCACCAAGTTCCACCTTCTTTAATTTTATTCATAACGCCTAGGGCTTGTTCTTTTGTTAGTGCTCCTGAATAAAGCAAAATAAACTCAGCAACCGTTTCAATTTGAATAAGATTTTTTGTCCTTCTATCCCTGCTCCAAAATGATCCATTATTATAAAGTTGTTTTATCTCATTTTTGGTATTGCCAATTGCATCTATTAACTCTGGCTTAAGTGGAATTTCTGCCTCTGCAGACATCTGCAGCAATAAGGTATTGGCTCTAATTAACACTGAATTATATAAAAGGTCTTCAATAACTGGAATTCTTGTATTTTCTATAATTTTATCTAGGTTGTAGCTTTGCCTACTTGCCTGTTTGACAAAACTATAAAAAGAATAAAGGTCCGCTGAATTTGGGCGTTGACTAGCGGGCACCGTAGAAGTGTCTTTTCTTAATTTATTTAATAGTTTTTCTTGTCCTAGTGCTCTCAGGGTTCTGATTTTTAAAGGCACTGCACTCCGAACCTCTTTAAGCCAGTACGGAGTATTGTCCATTCCGCACTCCCACGGGTGAATAAGGCTAATGAATGGTGAATTGCCGTATCTTCTGTTTTCGTAAACCCAGGTATGATACTTTATAAGCCCCGGCAATGTCTGTTTATACCATTGTCGTTTTTTCTTTTGGTCCAACCTTGCAGCGACTTTATGTATAGCCTCGGCTAGCATAGGTGGTTGAGTTATACAGGTTGTTTCAACCAATCCGGGCCCGCCATGCCTAGAGCTTTTCCAGTACCTTGGACCAAAATGATAACTAGTCTCGCCAGAAAAAATAATATGTGGAATCATTCCGTTTTCCCATTGCCCACTTAAGAGTGACAAAATTTCCTGTTTAGCTCGCTCGATATCAACCCAACTTAGACCTATAGAGATAAAACAGCTATCCCAAAACCATTGATGAGGATACAATCCAAGCGCCGGCTTAGTAGATTTCTCTAATTTGTTTTTATTTAATACTTCAATAGCTTTTTCTATCATGACACTATAAATAATAATCTAGTTTAAGAATATATAGTTAAATTTGTAAGCCTTTGACTCAAGTTCTATAATAATGCCTAGATAATACGAAAGCAGTAAAAATGTCTGTTCTAAAAACAAAAAACTTAACTAAATACTATGGTAAAGAGCGGGGCATCGTCGATGTAAGCATTTCGATAGAAAAAGGTGAAATATTCGGCTTTATTGGGCCAAACGGCGCTGGAAAATCAACTACTATAAGAACAATTCTGGGCCTACTTAAAGCTTCTGGCGGAAGCATCGAACTATTTGAACAAGATGCAACCCTAAAGGGACCACAGTTGAGAGAAAAAATTGGCTACTTGCCGTCTGAAGTTTATTACTACGACAACCTAAAAGCCAAAGAGCTCTTAATGTATTCGGCAAGTTTTTATCCCATTAAAAAAACGGCGGCTTTGGCAAAAATGCAAAATTTAGCCGATAAACTCCAGCTAGACCTTAATAAAAAGATTGACTCTCTTTCTTTTGGAAACAAAAAGAAAGTTGGAGTAATTCAAAGCCTAATCCATAGCCCAGAACTAATAATATTAGATGAGCCAACTAGTGGGTTAGATCCTCTTATGCAGCAGCAGTTCTACGAAATCCTTAAAGAAGAAAACGATAGAGGAGCAAGTATTATGCTATCGTCCCATAATCTACCAGAAATCCAAAAAATGTCTAATAGAGTTGGAATAATTCGAGAGGGAAAAATAATCAAAGTTGATACTGTAGATAAATTAATTGGCAATAATTACAAAAAAGTTAACCTTGAACTACAAAAACCAAACCAGAAGCTTCCTAGTAATTCACAAAAAGGTATCACAAATGTTGAAACCAAAGATAATTTAAACTGTTCATTCATGTGGAACGGGCCAATTAATGATCTAAATAAGCTACTTGCAACTTTAGACTTAAAAAACCTAAGTATTGAAGAGCCAGATTTAGAAGAAGTTTTTTTGCATTATTATAAAGAAGATCGATAGATGAATCTGTTCATATTTGAATTAAAATCGAACCTAAAGTACACAATTATATGGGCTTTAGCCGTTTCAATTACTGCAGTGGGCTTTTTGCTAATGTTCCCTTCTTTTAGTAATGATATAGATACTGCAAAATCTGTAATAGAAAAACTACCTCTAGGCATTAGACGCGCTATGAATGTCAATTTGGATACTTTTTTTTCTTTGGCTGGATTTTATAGCTATATTTTAAATTTTATTCTTTTGGCTAGCTCAATAATGTCACTGAATTTAAGTCTCAAGCTATTTTCTGAAGAATCATCACTTAAAACGGCTGATTTTTTACTTACCAAACCCATAAGCAGACCAAAAATATTCTTGGCTAAATTTATGAGTGGAATTTCTTTGTTGGTTATATATAACCTTATTTACTGGTTAATGGTTTTGTTTACTACTTCAATTCTTAATAACAACGAAAACAATATATTGGTTTTTGTACTTATTAACTTTTCACTATTATTGGTTCAGCTATTATTTTTTGCTTTAGGTTCGTTAATTGGGTCGGCTAAGAGCAGATTGAAAACAACCATTTCTACAGCCATGCCAGTTGTGTTTGCGTTCTTTGTATTTGCAGCCCTAGATAGTGCAATTAGCAGTATTAAACTATCAGAATTTTCTCCATTTAGTTTTTTTAACCGTAATTTTATTATTGAAAATTTATCACTTGAAACTAAATACCTAGTTATATCTACAGTACTGTTTACTGTTCTAACTTTTTTGGGACTAACGCTTTTTAATAAAAAGGATATGAAATTCTAAATGAATCTAATAATATTTGAAATTAAAGGTCATCTAAAATCTTTCGTCCTATGGTCGGCAGGCATGATTTTTCTCATTTACTCAGGCATGGCCAAGCTTCAGGCATACGAACAGTCAGGACAGTCTATTAATGAGTTGTTCCAGTCAATGCCAGGTATATTTAAGGCACTTTTTGGTATTTCTGATTATGACTTAAGTACAGCCGAAGGTTTTTTTGTAATGCTGTTTTTATACATATTGTTATTGATCGCACTTTATGCAAGCACTCTAGGATCTGAAATTATTGCTAAAGAATCCAGAGACAAAACTAATGAGTTTTTATTATCTAAGCCTATTTCTAGACAAAAAATATTATGGCAAAAAGCGTTAGCTGGCTTAATTATTCTTGGATTATTTATAATCATCACTACTGTATTTTCGGTGTTTATTGTAGATATCTTCAATAAGGGTCCATCCATAAGCTCAGAAATTTGGTATTTATCGTTTTCTATGATTGCGGTAGGTTTATTTTTTTACAGTCTTGGAGTATTTATTGCCAGTTCAATTAAGAACAAAAAAAACGCTAGCCAAATTGCAGTCGCTAGTGTACTAGCTAGTTATTTGGTTTTTGTAATTTACAAGTTGTTGCCCGACTTAAGCATTATTAAATATATTAGTATTTTTGATATTTTCGAAGCAGGAAGAATATTACAAAACGGCTACTCATTAGTCGCTGGAATAATTGTTGCCATAATTATTTGCCTCTTACTTCTTTTTGCTTCTATAAATTACAAAAAAATTGAACAGTCTTTTTAGTTAGTTTAATGTTTGACACCTAGGCGTATAATGAAATTAGAACTATAACCCTAAGGAGTTAAACATGCCAAAAAAAGATACGCTTCGCAAGATGGGCGTTGTAAGGTCAGGTGCTGTTTCTGGTACGTATAAAAACGCAAAAGATAGACCCACAGAACTACAGATGGACGATGTTTATAATGCAGAAAAAGATTTGGTAGGCGGAGATAAGATTAAAAAGCAATCTGAACCTCCAGAAAATAATAATTCTTCAGGAAAGAATAATAAGACTAATCCTCTTGCAATTATTGGCTTTATATTAGCCTTTTTCTTGCCTTTAATTGGTTTTATTTTGTCTTTAATTGGATTAATACAAATTAATAAAAAGAAAGAAAATGGCAAGGGTTTAGCAATTGCCGGTATTGTTGTTTCCTGTGTTATTGCCGTTCTGCATTTAATACTAACTATTGCAATAATCGCGGCTATTGTTTCTTCTGATAACTTAACGCTTCAAGAATATAAAGACGCTAGCGTCGGCTACACTGTAAAATACCCAGAAGGCTGGACGATTAGCCCGCAAGCTGAAGATGGAGCTAAGGGCGTTATTATTAAGGACGAGTACAAAGATACCGGAAAAGTATATGGTCAAGTAGAGGTTGGATATATCCCAAGGCCCGAATACGGTTGGAGTAAAGATATCCTTGATGTAATTGTCGAGGGTATGACAAAAGATACAAAAGATATGGTTATTACCTATCAAAACCGTGAAATAATTGATAACGGCGTAACAAAAATGACTATAATTTCTACGTATAGAGGAGAAAATGAGAAAATGAAATCCAAAACGACCCTATATTTAAAGAAAGATCAGTCCGTATTTATGGTATCTACGCAAACTCCTATGCAAAACTGGGAAAAATATCAAGATTCTTTCGACGAAATTCATAATACATTTAATTTCTAACAGGGCTTGATCCATTTGTTTTGATATTCAGCTACATTCAATTTTTTCTTTAAGCCTTCGTAGTTCATGTATCTAATTTTTCCGAATATTGGCCTGTCGAACCATGGTCTGTCGTGAATTCCCATTATTGACCAAGCGACTCCTGTGTAGCCATTTGGGTCTCCACCGTCTATCGAATATTTATCGTTTAAAAAATTTGCCGTTTTAATCGCTTGCTCGGGGCTTAATGACCATTCTAAAATTTTTTTAGCCCAGTACATTCTCATGTAACCGTGCATTTTGCCGGTTATTCGCATTTGATTCTGGGCAGCGTTCCATGCCGGGTCTGCCGTTAGGCAATTTTCTAATTCATTTATACTGTAAATATGCTCTCTTGTATCTAGTTCTGCCTGAGTAAGAGTGCTTAGCGCCCATGGCTTAGCTCCTAAAATATTGTTGTAGTTTGAATTATAAAAACAGTAGTTTTCTGCCAATTCTTTTCTTACTACAATTTCTTCAATTAATGCGTTAACACTATCTTCTAAGCTCGGCGGGTTGTTTTCGGAGCGTGCAAGCCTAGGCTGCAAAGTTAAAAGCGGAGGCTCTTTCATAAGCTTAGATAATTCTAGTACAACCCTTAAAGACGAAATAAATCCATAATGTAAGTATGGGCTGAGGTTTGTCTGAGCGTTCTGAGTAGGATCGTTTCGATAAAATGCATATAAATTAATGTTTTCTACTGCAATATTAAGCTGAATGTGTGCCGCATTCTCACCAGACTTAAAAGTAATATTTGTTCCGCTAGCCTGCAGATTATTAACTTCAGCCCTTGCGCTGGAAAAACTATTGGTATTAAGTTTTTGCGCTGAGCTGTATTTATGAATTTTTAACTTAGTAGGTTCAACTAAATATTTATTAATTAATTTAGTAACTTTATATCTTATGGTGTGAGCGGCAAATTCTTCTTTAGAAGACAATATCCATGCAGGAATTATGTTGTGAGCATCTACAGTGAAAACTGGAACGAAGGTTTGTTTTGCAATATTTTTCTGAATTGCTCTTGGTCTGTTTAGTGGGCAAAAATCAAAATAAATAGCTATTGGATTTAGTTCGTTAATTAGATTTTGGTAGACTGCTTGGCGACTTCCAATTCTTAGAATAAATTTAATGTTTAGCTTTTCTAATTTATTAGAAAATTCTTCGAGCCCATCTAACAAAAACTCAAAATGTTCCTTAGATCTGCTTTTTATTTGTGTATCTAGCGCAAAACAAACAATGAGTGGCATTTTATGTTCTGTAGCTTTTTGCTGAGCAGCTAATAGAGCAAAATTGTCATTGACCCTAATGTCTCGGCTTACAAAATATATAACACATTTTCCGTCTGATAGTTTTTCTTTATTAAGCTGTATTATTCTGGTCTCCACCTTGGATATTCTAACTAAAATTTTGACAATTTTCCCACTGTTTTTTCAAAAGTTGCTGTCCTATAATTTTTTATATAGGAGATAATATGGATTATTGTGATATTTGCAGGGTGCGTCCTGCCGTCTATAAAATAAGGTTAACCTCTAATGGTCAATCGACCATTATGAATGTTTGCGATGTAGATTACGCTCAAATTCAGCGTACTCAATTTGGTAATGGGGGTGCGTATTTCGATGACCCAACTGCGACACAAAATTTTAGATCCCAAAAAGAATCACTCGACATAGAAGAGCTACTCAGTGAAAATTCCAAAAGAATCCTCCAGGAAGCAGGTGCTTTTGCCGTGTCTAATAAAAGAAGTTCAATTGATACCGAAGATCTTTTATACGCCCTGTGCAATGACAAGGTAACTGAAAAAATAATGAAAAAATTAAGTATTAAACCTGCGGATATTAAGGGCTATATTGAAGCAAATACATCCAAAGGTTCAGTCTCGAGTAATGGTGAAATTAATATTACACCAAGAGTCAAAAAGGTATTTGAGCTAGCCCTAGAAGCATCTAGGGATATGAATCATAGCTATATTGGACCAGAACATTTATTGATTGGTCTTTCCGAAGAGCCCGACGGTATGGCCGGTGATATTTTAAAAAAATACGGCTTAAAGCCAACTAGTGTTCGCCAACAAACTTTGTCGGTCGTTGGTAAAGGAGCTAAAGAAGGTAACATAGCAGAAGAAAGCGAAACCCCAAACCTAGACAAATACTCTCGGGATCTGACTCAGCTTGCCAGGAACGGGAAAATAGACCCAGTCATTGGAAGGCAAAAAGAAATTGACTCAACAATAGAAATTTTAGCCCGTAGAACAAAGAATAACCCAGCCTTAATTGGAGAACCGGGCGTAGGAAAAACTTCAATTGTAGAAGGATTGGCTCAAAAAATTGTTAATAATAAAGTTCCCGAAGTACTTAAGGATAAAAGAGTCATAGAGCTAAGTCTTGTGTCTTTAATGGCTGGTGCAAAATATAAAGGTGAATTCGAAGAAAGGCTAAAAAATGTTCTTGATGAAATTACCAAAAATAAAGACAACTTAATTGTTTTTATAGATGAACTTCATACTGTTGTTGCCACTGGCGGAGGAGAAGACAGTGGTGGTCTTAATGTTAGCAATGCCATGAAACCCGCCCTAGCTCGCGGCGAATTGAACCTAATTGGAGCAACCACGCTTAATGAATATCAGAAATATATAGAAAAAGACTCTGCCCTAGAAAGACGGTTTCAGCCGGTTTTTGTACCTGAGCCAACTGAGTCTCAAGCAATTGAAATACTTAGAGGTTTGCGCGATAAATATGAAGCACATCATGGAATTAATATAAGTGACGAGGCAATCGTATCTTCAGTTGAGCTATCGTCGAGATATCTCACAAATAGGTTCTTACCCGACAAAGCTATTGACCTTCTAGACCAAGCAGCTGCAAGAGTAAGAGTCAGAAGAGATTCGCAAAGCCTTGAGATGGCTGAAATTAATGACGACATAGCAAAGACCCAAAGAGAAAGAGACCAAGCTCAAAATCGTAAGGAATACGATGTAGCCAAAGAATTAACCAATAAAATAGATAAGTTAACTGAATCAAAAGAAAATCTAGAAGATAAAATGCGCAAAGAACGAAACACCGCCGAGCTAATAGTGGACTCTAAAGATATAGCATCAGTGGTTAGTACAATGACGGGCATACCCGTTAAGTCATTAACCGATGAGGAAAAAAAGCAGTTACTAGAAATGGAAAAGCAGCTACAAAGCAGAGTTATCGGCCAAGACGATGCCGTGGTGGCCGTATCTAATGCTGTTCGACTTTCAAGGGCTGGGTTAAATAAAAAGAAACGGCCAATTGCCTCATTTATGTTCTTGGGTCCAACAGGAGTAGGCAAAACGGAGCTGGCCAAAACTCTGGCCTGGGCAGTATTCGATGACGAAGATAATATCGTCAGAATTGATATGAGCGAGTATATGGAAAAGCATTCCGTAGCAAGATTAATTGGAGCTCCCCCAGGATATATAGGATATGATGAGGGCGGACAGCTAACAGAAAAGGTCAAAAGGCGACCATACAGCGTAATATTGCTAGACGAAATAGAAAAGGCTCACGGCGATATTCAGAATATATTACTTCAAATTTTAGACGACGGCCGTCTTACGGACGGAAAAGGCCGCGTAGTTGACTTCTCTAATACAATAATTATTGCAACCAGTAACCTTGGGTCAAAGGAAATACAAAAAGCACTAGCCAATAATCCAAAAGCCAATGGTAATAGCCTAAAAGAGATAGTTGAACCGGCAATTAGATCACATTTTAAGCCAGAGTTTATTAATAGATGGGACGAGATAGTGGTTTTCCGCCCACTTAATGAATCTGAAATTGAAAAAATTGTTGAGCTTCAGCTGGCATCGTTAAGACAAATGGCACTTGGCCAAAACATTGAATTAATTTTCAGTAAAAATCTTATAAAAGAATTTGCCAAACGCGGATACAAGCCAGAATATGGAGCCCGTGAGCTAAGGAGAGAAATAAGATCAATACTAGAAAACGAACTAGCAAAACAAATTTTATCAGGTGATATTATTAGCGGAGATATTGTTGAGGTTAATTATAATAATGATTCCCTGAACTTTAATAAAAAGAAGGTTTCAAAAAAATAAAATCGGCGGTATTTAAGTACCGCCGAAATATTTTTGATTACTATTGATTAATCGGCTAGTTCGTCTCCGTGAACTACAAGTGCGTAAATAACTAGAACGTCCACGACTATTACAACGAGCGACCATACCGGGTACACAGGTAGCCAAGCAAAGTTCCAGACCGCGCTAAGACCAGCTAGTAAAACACCCATAACTCGAGCCCAAGTTTGGCCGGTTAGTATTCCATAACCAACTAGAATAAGAAGTAATCCACCTACGAGATGCACCCATCCCCAACTAGTTAAGTCAAGAAGCCATATGTTTTTTACTCCGAAAAACACAACTTCGTCTTTAAACAGAGCAACAATACCTGCGATTGCCTGAAATGTACCTACTAATACACTTAATATTCCGGCAAAAGCCGCCCATCCTGCCCAGCCACTTACCTCTTTTGTACTATCCTTTTTTGCCACAGTTTTACCTCCTAATTAATATCTCTGTAACTTAAATATATTTCTAAGAATCTTTTTTTACAATATTGTTTTTTACTTATATATATTTGATTTACTACTTACAAGCTCTATTGTTTGCTATAATTCAAAGATAGTCCTAAAAAATAAAAATGCAAACAGTAAAATACCCATCAAAAACGGTCAAAAAAATTGAAAAAGATATACTAAAGTCCGAAAAATTTGCCGTTAATCTGACCAAAAGTCTTCTAAACTACAAAAAATACAATAGATTCTTAAGAATTTTAGGTCCTGGGCTAGTAACCGGTGCGGCAGACGATGACCCGAGTGGAGTAGCAACATATTCTCAGGCTGGCGCGATTTTTGGTTTTGGCCTTTTGTGGGCTTTCCCGTTAAAATTTCCGCTGCTGGTTGCCGTACAGGAAACATGCGCCAAAATAGGAGCAGTAACTGGCCATGGATTAGCCGCAATTATCAAGGATCATTACAATAAGAGGCTTTTGGCTGCCGTAGTCAGTTTGGTAGTAATTGCAAACACCATAAATATTGGCGCCGACATTGGAGCCATGGCAGCAACCGCCCAATTATTAGTACCTTTGTCTTATTCTGCTTTGGCCATTGGTTTTGCGGTAGTAATTGTAATTTTACAAATTTTTGTAAAATACAGAACATATTCCCGAATCCTAAAGTGGCTTTCAATTGTTCTAATAGCCTATCCCTTGACCGCAATAATGGTAGGTGTGGATTGGATAGAGGCCATAAAAGCATCTTTCACTCCTGACTTTCATCTTTCTAATGCAGAGCTGTATATGCTGGTAGCTATGCTTGGTACAACTATTAGCCCTTACTTATTTTTTTGGGACACCTCCGAAAATGTTGAAGAAGAAATACTACACAAACGGCTGGCTCAAAACCAACAAAACTTACCAAAAATATCCAAAAAATTTATTAAAAAGATAAAGATTGATAATTATGCAGGCATGACCATTGCACTAGTAAGCGCTTGGTTTATTGTGGTTGCCTGTGCATCAGCCCTAAACGCCAACGGAATTACAGAAATTAATACTGCAGCAGATGCAGCCAAAGCTTTTGAGCCATTGCTTGCTGGAACTGGTAACGCTGGGCTATGGTCTAAAATTCTTTTTTCCGTAGGAATAATTGGTATTGGGCTGCTTGCAGTTCCAGTACTAGCCGGATCTAGCGCCTATGCCCTAAGTGAATCTCTTGGCTGGAAAGAGGGTTTATACAGAAAATACAAAAAGGCGAGTGGTTTTTATAGCATTATTGCCATTTCTACAATTATTGGATTGCTAATTAATTTTCTTGGTATAGATCCAATTAAGGCTTTAATTTTTTCCGCAGTCTTTAATGCCTTGGCTGCAGTTCCCTTGCTTTTCATTCTTGCACGAATAGGTTCCAGGAGCGATATTATGGGTGATTATAAAAACAGCCGACTAATATCTGGCCTAGTCTGGCTGTCTTTCGTTGTAATGGCAATTTCTTGTATATTTTTAGCTTTAAGCTACCTATAGTAGACCCATATTTTTCATTTGTGACAATCCGCCAAGATTAACTACATTGACGTATCCCTGTGACTCCAAAGTATTTTTGACCTGAGTTGCCCTGTTGCCAGAGCGACAGTATAAATATATTTTTGTGTCTTTGGGTATGTTAGGCATCTCGCCTTGGTCTATGCGAACCGAATCAAAATTAACCGCTTTCGGAGAATGGCCAGAACTGAACTCTTGCGGGGTCCTGACATCTAAAAGTACCGCCTTACCACTAGAAACTTCTGAATTAATTTCTGATGATTTAGATTGGGTAGTATTTTGCCCCTGTGAATTTTGAGTAGGCGCAAATATAAAGAATAAAACAAGCCCACCAAATATTATAGAAATTGTTACAAGTATAATTTTTTTCATATTCTTACGACAATAACGCTCTTTGCAAAGATGCTACATCAAAACCAAGTACTCCAAATTCCTGTCCATCTTCTTTGGTAATTACAGTAAACGGTACGCCCATCTGGCCGCTCTTGGCAACCATTTCTTGGGCATCTTGTTGGTTGAGGTCTACTCTTTTTTCGGTGAAATTAATTTTATTGTCTTCTAAATATTTCTTGAGCATTTTGCAGTATCCGCAGGTGGCCGTAGTGTAAACAGTTAGTTTTCTGGACATAAATATACCTTTCTTATAAATTATTATTGTAAATTATTTACAATTGTATAATACACACAATTGATATATAATGCAAGTATGAAAACAGTCTTAAGAATGACTCCTCAAACACAACTTGTACTTAGCATATCAAAAAAACTAGGACATTCTACTAACCATGAGATACTGATTGAATCTAGAAAAACTTTGCCAGGCTTGAGCCCTACTACTGTACATAGAATTACAAAACGACTTATAGCAAATGGCTTGCTCGCAGATGGGCCTAAAATTAACGGCCAAATTTTAGTAGACGCAAACACATCCCCGCATGATCATTTTTTATGCAACGATTGCGACGGTATCAAAGATCTGACAATAAATGGTTCAATAAGAGACCAAATTAAAAAAGAGTTAGGAGTAAATAATCTACCTTCTAGCCTTGCGATATACGGAGACTGTCAACGCTGCTTATCCTAGCCTATAAGCTTGCTGAGACAATATGTCTTCATGACTGATTGCAGTTTTGCATATTGAACACTTCTCTTCTTTTGCCGAAGACCTGATCCACATTATTGTTCCTCTTAGGTAGCCAGCAATATCTATATAACCAATTAAATCTGCAACTAGTCTAATTATCCAGCCCCATAATCCGTATATATGATAGTTTTTATATTGAAATATTGCCCATCTCTTACCGACCGGAATTGCTGTTTTAGGAATTTTTGGCTTATAGGGTTTTGTCGTTAGACTACCGTCAAGACGCTGACTAATTTCTCTTGCAACATATTTAGCATCATTAACCGCAGTAAAAGCAAGGCCACTGTAGGGGGTTGCCGCATTGTCACCAATAACAAAGCACCTGTTATCAACCCTGAGATGATCATCGACAATTACCTTGCCAGTGCTATTCACCGGAAAATGATTTCTATGTTCTACAAACAGTTTATTATTGCTAGTGCCGGCGGTCCATATTACCGTATGAGTCGATATTGCCTTGCCATTATAAATAAGGCTATTATCTGTAGCGCTTTGTACCATTGAATTTAAATGTACAATTACGCCTAATTCCCTTAATCTTTTTAGTACGATTCTGGATGACTTGGGAGAAGACTGAGGTATTAATCGGTTAGTAGCGTGCATTAACTCGATATTAACAGTCCGGTGTTTTATGCCGTGCCTTTGCATGATTTTTAAAATATAGCTGCTTAAAGCAGCCGATAGCTCAACTCCAGTTGGGCCACCACCAATTATGACAATATTTTTTTCGATTTTTTTTGGTGCGGTAATCACCTCATGTAAATGTGCCTTGAATAGCCTAAGTTCTCTAAGCGACTTAATGCCATAGCTCATTTCTTTTATTCCAGATATATTGAAATAATTAGTTATAGCGCCGGATGAAATAACCAAATAATCATAATGAAGCTCAGCACCCGACTGAAGATGAACAATTCGCTTTGCTCGATCTATGTGAGCTGCACGACCCTTCTTAAATGTGACTGATGGCAAATCTTTTATTAGCTCAGAAATGGGTAAAATAGTATCTTTTTCTCGGTATCCTACGGCAACCCGATACATTGCAGGGCTGTATTTAAAATGAGATTCGCTAGATACAAGAGTTACGCGAATTCTATCTTTTGGGATTTTTTTTAGTTTTCTGGCTAGAGCTACGCCGCCCCATCCGCCGCCAATTATGACAACGTGTTTTCTTAACATAAGCATATTGTAACAGATACGGTGTAATGCTACTATATTTTAGTGAACATATTAAAACAAAAACTTCAGGAAATATTTACTGGCGAAATTGAAGACGACAGTAATACTAAAGAATTCTACAGCCATGATGCAAGCATGTTTGAACTACAACCAGAATTGGTTGTGTACCCAAAAGATTCAAACGACTTAAAAAATTTAGTTAAGTTTGTAGCCGAGAAAAAAAGTGTACTACCAAATATTTCAATAACACCCAGAAGCGCAGGTACAGATATGTCAGGCGGTGCTATAGGTCAATCTATAGTAGTAGACTTTACCCGACACTTTAATAATATTGCCAATGTTTCAAAAAATGAGGCTCAGGTTCAACCCGGAACATATTACCGTGATTTCGAAAAGAAAACCTTAGGTGTTGGGTCCTTAATGCCCAGTTATCCGGCGTCTAAAGATTTATGTACAGTAGGAGGAATGGTTGCAAATAATTCCGGTGGAGAAAAATCACTTGAATTTGGTAAAACAGAAGATTTTATACAAGAGTTGAAAGTAATTTTTGCAGACGGTAACGAATATATCGTAAAACCACTAACAAAAAAAGAGCTAGATAAAAAGATTGCTCAAAATGACTACGAGGGCAACATATATAAAAAAGTTTATGAACTGGTTGATAAAAACTATGAAGAAATTAAAAATGCCCAACCCAAAGTAAGTAAAGACTCTACCGGCTATCATTTATGGAATGTATGGGATAGAGAAACTGGGGTATTTGACCTTACTAGACTTATTACCGGATCACAGGGAACTCTTGGGTTAATAACTGATATAAAATTCCGACTAGTCCCTGCCCCAAAACATTCGGGCACTCTAGTGATATTCTTAAGAGATACTGATGACCTAGGATATTTAATTAATAAAGTCCTGGACCACAAACCAGCTACTTTCGAAGGATTTGATAATTATACCCTTATGCTAAGTTTTAAACTTTTCTTCTATTTCCGAAAAACACTTGGTTGGCTAGAGACCATTAAATTGGGAATCCAGCTTATTCCAGATGCTTTAATGCTTTTTAGGGGCATTCCAAAAATGGTTCTTTTGGTAGAATTTACAGGTAATGATCAGGCAGAAATAGCCAAAAAGGTCCACAATATGAAAAAAGACCTTAAACTTTTTAAACACGAAGCCCTGTTCGAAGAGGACGAAAATGAAGCTAAGGCAAAAAAGTTCTGGATTATGCGAAGGCAAAGCTTTCAACTACTGCGAAGCAAAGTCAAAGACAAGCATACAGCACCATTTATGGACGATCTGGTAGTCCCACCTGAAGTACTGCCAAAATTCTTGCCCGAAGTCAGAGAGATTATTAACCGCTACAAGCTACTGGCTACCATAGCCGGGCACATGGGCGACGGAAATTTTCATATAATTCCTTTAATGAAAATTGAAGATAAAAATGAAAAAGCTAAACTTGAGCCAGCAATGAAAGAAATAACTGCTCTTGTACTTAAATATAACGGAAGCCTGAGCGGCGAACATAATGACGGTATGATTAGAGGACCTTGGCTAGAAGCTATGTATGGCAAAACAATTTGGAACTACTTTAGAGAAACAAAACAAATTTTTGATCCCGAAAATATCTTCAACCCTCACAAAAAAACTGACAGTAATTGGTCATTTAGTATGAAACATTTGCGCGAGCACTTTTAAAATCTGCTAAAATAATATTATTAACAATTTAGTATCACGAGTGCGAGGAGAGAACTAGCTCTATGATCCGCCGGCAACCTGCTACAAATGCAAGGTGCTCCATCTAGCCATCATTTTTGGAAAGATAACAAGACAATCCTTTCTAAGCGCTCGTGGCAAATTTATGAAAGGATTTTTTTATGCCTAATTACCATTTAGTTAGTGAATCAGTCTGCAAGGGTCACCCTGATAAACTAGCCGACCAAATAAGTGACGGAATTTTAGATGCGGCACTTCAACAAGATAAATATTCTAGAGTTGCCGTCGAAACCCTACTAGCCAAAGATCTTATAGTGCTGGCCGGCGAAATAACAACAGATGCGTCAATTGACTATAAGTCAGTTGCACAAAAAATAATTAAACAAAATGGATACGATAAACCGGAGTGGGGCTTTTCAGATAAATCTAAAATATTGGTAAATATACATAAACAATCTCCAGAAATTGCAAAAGGTGTAGATAAGAAATTTACAAAAGGATCATTAGGGGCTGGTGACCAGGGCTTTGCTTATGGTTACGCCTGTGTTGAAACCAAAAATTTTATGCCTTTGCCAATTGAAATGGCCCATAAAATAACAAAGAACATAGATGATCATAGAGAAAGTGGGCAAATCTCTAGTTTACGCCCAGACGGAAAATCTCAAATCACTATAGAGTACAAAAATGGAAAACCATACAAACTAAAACACGTAACAGTCGCAGTGCCTCACGATCCAACTAAAGAACTCAGCTACTTAAGGCAAGAATTAAAAACAAAAATTATTCAACCAATAGTAAATGATTACGGTTTTAGCCTGCCTAATGACGCGAATATTATAATCAACGGTACTGGCGTTTGGCATCAACCTGGTCCTGCATCCGACACGGGTCTTACGGGTAGAAAAATTGTTGTAGATACATACGGAGGCGCATCGAAAGTAGGTGGTGGAGCTTTCAGCGGCAAAGATCCAAGCAAAATAGATAGATCGGCCGCTTACTTAGCTAGATATTTAGCAAAAAATATCGTAGCAAACGGCCTTGCAGAGAGAGCGGAAATCAGTCTAGCCTACTATATTGGGGCAAGGCAAGCAATATTCCAAGACATTAATACTTTCGGAACAGAAAATTATAAAATTAACACTATAAAAAACTATTTAAAAAAAATATCAAACACAGAAGTCAGTCATATAATAGAACTTTTCTCTTTAGATTCAATGCCCTACATTGAAACAGCTCAAAATGGACATTTTGGTAAGTCGAAATTTCCGTGGGAAAAAGTAATTAATTTATAATGCTTAACTTTTTGTTATAATTAGCGATATAAATATTAACAAATAGGAGTAAAAGTGAAAACTAAGCTAAGGATCTTACCTGTGCTTTTATTAGTCTTTACAATATTTGGATTCCATTCATTTTCATACGCCATAGAAGGTAACGGCCAGGAACCTTCAGAGAGCAACAATAGTACCGAAGTCGAACTTAACAACAAACAAAAACTAGAAGAACAAAAGGCTCTGGCTAAAGAAAAATACGAACAAGCAAAACAAAAAGCCCAAGAGGCTTTAGATAAAAAAAAGGAGATGGCTAAAACAAAAAGTCTGGAACAGAGACAAAAAGCTTGCCAAAATTTATCTTCGGTTTTAGGTGATAAGCTATCAAACAGGCAGGATAAAGCAGTTGAGTTTAAAACTAAGCTAGACGGCCATCTTGCTAAAATAACCAATTTTGTAGAAAAAAATAACCTAGAATTTGCAGATTATAAAAATTTAGTAACTAAAACGCAGAGCGCCGGAATGCAGGCGCAGGCACAAATAGATAGTATAGTCCAATATAAACCGAATATAGACTGTTCGAATCCAGAAAAAGTTTCCGAGTCAGTTAGTAGTTTTAAAGAAAGTCTTGCCGGTACCAAAGAAAGCTTAAAGACATATCGAGATACTATTAAACAACTACTTACAGCCGTTAAGCAGCAGGCTTCTGAACAGGGGGCCTTATAATGAAAAAAATGCAAAATGGCTTTCTTGCGCTCCCTGTTATTGCGGCTATTGTCGTAATAGTAATTGTTTTAGCGGCGGGATTCGTATTCGTTAAACAAAAAAACCAAAAAACCGCAGAAACAACTTCTTCAGAATCTAGCAGCGAAACTAAAACACAATCTAGTAACCAAACCACAGTGAACGAAATCGAATCTGACATTCAAGGAGTAAATCTTGAAAGCGAACTTCCAGTCGATGACTTAGATCAGGACATTAATAATCTGCTATGAAAATCTTAGAATTAATCCAAAACAGTAAACCATACAAATTAGTTGCCGATAATGCGCATTACGAAATTTGGGCTTTAGCAGTTGCGAGTATTTTTGGTAGCCTGTATTTTAGCGAAATTAAAGAACTACCGCCATGCAATCTCTGCTGGTGGCTAAGAATACTGCTGTATCCAATAGCATTTATTATGACCGTGGCAATTATCAGAAAAAGCTTTCATAATATTTATTACGAGGTACTTGCTTTGGCTATTCCAGCCACTCTTCTTAGTTTTTATCAAAGCTTACTTCAATGGGGCATCGTTAAAGAAGCGCAGGTACTATGCTCTTCAACAGCCGCAGTTCCATGCGATAAACCAGACTTTTTATTTCTGGGATTTATTACAATACCATTCCTTGGGTTTCTAACATCACTTGGCATTTCAGCTCTTAGTTTTATAGCTATCTACACACAAAAAGATTAAATATTTTTAGTTTCTAAAGCTTTTTGTTTTTTGGTAAATTTTACAAATTCAACATAGTTATCAATTGTTGTTACTGCCACTATCATCAGAACAGGTCCAATTACTATACCCATGAAACCAAAAAGTCCGATGCCTGCAAAAACTGACATCATTAGCAAAGCCGAGTCTAGACGAGCTGTTTTAGGAACAAACTTTGGTCTCAAAACATTATCTATATTAGTCACAATAAGAATATGGCCAAGAATTAACAATAGACCTTGCCAAATATTTCCGGTTAAAATCAGGACAACTCCTAAAGGAATAACAATTATTCCGCCCCCCAAAGGTATTATTGAAAGAAAAGTAATTAGCACAAACCAGAAAATAAAGAAATCAATTCCAACTATTTTTAATAAAGCAGCATCTACAAAACCTTGTGCAATAGCAATCATAAATTGCCCTTTTACCATTGCGGTTGTCATGGCGCCCATTCTTGCTAAATACCTCTTGGTAGACTCATCGCCCAATGGGTTTAGTGTATGAATAATATCGAAAATTTTTGCCTGATTCTTAAGAAGTGATAAGAAAATAAAAATAAAGAGAATAGACTTTGTAATCAATGAAGACAAGCCCCCGGCAACTCCAGTAAGCATATGAATTGCTGATTGGGCTATTTTTGAAGCATTTTCCTTCAACCAATCAGTAATCTGACCAATTTTTATAGTCTCTGGCCCAAGCGAAGGTAGCTTATCGAGCTGTTGATTGGCATTGCTTATTAGGTTTTGAACGGTATTATATAATCCACCACTTCCCTTTGCAGCCTTCTCGACTATATCCACAAGTTGAAGAGCTTGGTCAACCGTTATAACCACTAATATTGCTACAGGAATAGCAACCGAAAAAACAACTAACACAAATGTTGTCCCAGCGGACAAACCGGCTTTACCATTAGTCTTTCTAAGCATCCATAAATAAAATGGGTTGAACAAAAAGGCCAAAATTGCCGCAAGAGCAATAATTACAAAATAATCTTTTAAAAACCATAAGCTGAAAATAAGCGCAATTATTACCGATATTATTAATGGTATTTTGTACTTATTAAAATCTAGGTTGTTCTTATTGCTAGTCATTTATCTACTTAAATAATAGGTTACAGTCAACTTTATAGTCAATATTGCATTAATTATATATTGTTTTTTGCTAGTAATTATTATATTGTAACTGTAAATAAGGAATTATAAATGGCCAAGAAAAATTCAACAACCAAGACTAAAGAACAACTACTCGAAGAAAATAGAATGCTTACGCAAAAGCTAGAAAAACTTAGCGATAAAAATTCAACAAATAACCATAAAGGTGGCTTTAAAAAGTTCATAAAAGGCTTGTCTATAACTTTGTTGATAGTTATTGCTACCCTCAGTTTCGTCGCCTTAAATATGTCATTTTGGGTAAAAAGAACTATTACTAATACGGATCAATTTGTTGCCACCGCTCAACCGCTTCTGTCTGAGCCCGCTATAACAGAGAACATATCAACAAAACTTACTAATGAACTCTTTAGTAATGTAGATGTAGAGCAAAGGCTAGCAGAGTCACTGCCCGAAAACATAAAATTTTTAGCCGGCCCCCTTAGTTCGCAAATTGAAGGCTTTACCAAATCTCAAATTAACAAAACTTTGCAGTCCGATAAGGCTCAAGATATATGGGGAGAAATACTAAGAACAACCCAGTCTACAATAATTGCATATTTACAAAATGATGCAAACACCGGAGAAATTACAATAAATAGCTTGTATGCCTACGCTAACCAGAACCTAGAAAACTCACAAATTAGCTTTTTGCTCAATAAAAATATTCCACCAAAAGTAGGAAATATCCAAATTGCAGATATTAAAGCAGTACCCCAAGCCAAAACATACCTAAACTACCTAGAACGAGCACCGCAAGTTCTATTTGCGTTATTAATCGTATCTATTGCACTTAGCATTTTCTTAGCAAAAAATCGCCGAAAAACAGGTATTGTAATTGCCAGTATATTATTCATTTCTAGCATAGTTATGCTTGGCATAATACAAATTGGCGAAAATCAGGTAAGTCAAATAGCTAAACCAGAGAATAAAGACGCTGCTCTAGCTGTTTATGATACATTCTCAAAATCGATGATTTCACAGACTCAAGGTTTAGTATGGCTAACCGGCTCAATTCTTTTAGTCTTTTTGGCCACCTCTAAGGCTTCGTTTATTACAGCGTCGAAAAAGTTTCTAAGAAAATATTTAGACATTGTTCTCAATAAACTACTACCCCAATTTACCGCTCCAAAAACAATTCTAGCAGTAGAAAAGAATAGATTTATAGCAGAAGTAGCTTTTTCTATTGGCTGTTTCATAGGTTTTGGTCTAAGAATCCCTCCGACTAAACAAGGAATGATCAACTCGATTATATCTGCTGTAATTGCAGTTATTGTCATCGAGATAGTAGCGGGAGTTGCCAGAGTAAGATCTGCAAAATAAAGTCTACTTTCGTCAGTGTTATACTGATACATAAATGAATAGCAGCAAAATTCCTACATGGGTACTTAGGTTGGTAATTGGGATATTCCTGTCTTTGTTATTGCTGGTATTTTCGGTTTATATACTTTGGAAGCTTTCAACTATTGTCAGCATAATTGTTATAGCACTGTTTCTATCTTTCGCTATCGAGCCCTTTGTAAACTATTTAGTAGAAAAAGGCTGGAAAAGAAATGTAGCATCGTTAACAGTAATTCTGCTCTTTGTTTCTGTTGCCATGCTTTTGCTTATAGGCATGGTTCCGCTTGTAATTGATCAGTTCGGAAATATTTCAGACAGAATCCCGCAGTGGAGCGCTCAAATTAATAGCTACTTAAACGGGTGGTTTGGGCTAAATATAGACATAGAAGGCATCTACGCCAGCTTAAGCCAAAACAATACCCTTAGTGCAGTTGGTCTGAATATTGCAAATAATGTAATAGCAATAAGTAAACAATTAATCTTTGCATTCATTCAGATATTTTCAGTGATTATTCTGACATACTATTTTGTTGCAGATGCTCCCAGATTGAGAAGATTAATTTGTTCCTTTTTGCCAGCTAAACAGCAAAAGTTTCTTCTAAATACTTGGGAACTAGCAATTTCTAAAACTGGTAATTTTATGTATTCCAGAGGTCTTCTGGGGTTATTGTCGGCTTTATTTACCTTAATTGTATTACTTATCCTTGGGGTTCCTTTTGCTCTACCTTTGGCATTATGGATGGGTGTAGTATCTCAATTTTTACCAGTAATTGGAACTTTTATCGCCGCTTCCCTTCCTCTGCTTGTGGCGTTCATTAACAGTCCAAGAGACGCTCTAATCTTGCTAATACTGATAATTATTTATCAGCAATTTGAAAACTATATTATCGGACCGAAAATTACGTCACACACAATGGAGATGCATCCTGCGGTGGCTTTATTGGCGGTGCTAATAGGGGCAACTGTCGCTGGAGTAGTAGGCGCCCTAGTAGCTTTGCCTGTCGCAGCTATACTTCAAGAGATATTCAAGGCATACATAAAAAGACATGAACTCATCGAGTCTAAACTTCTCAAACACCCAATAAAAAAACAACCTAAGAAAACTCCTTGACACTCGAGCCAAAAGAAATTACATTGAAGATATAAAATAAAGGAGGCTATTAAATGGCAACTAAAAGTGTGGAAGTTTTTGAGTTCGATGAAACTTCTAAAAAATCTTGGTGGACCCTCGTGGTTGGAGGAGTAGTATCGGTTCTCTTCGGTTTCGTGGCAATGATTTGGCCAGGTATTACCGTTGGAGTACTTGCGCTATTACTTGCAGTTTTCTTAGGTGTAGTTGGTGTTTTGGATATCGTCAGATCATTTAGGAAGTTTAACCATAGCTTCATGTCTGGATTTGTATCATTACTACTAGGAGTTCTAAGTGTAGGAGTTTCAGTATTTCTACTAAGCCGAGTAGGTAGTGGACTTGCGGTTGCAACACTGGCACTATTAGTAGCAATAAGCTTTATAGTCCGTGGAGTTCTAGGGATGATACTTGCATTTGATTCTTCAGATTCGTCAAACGGCACCAGATGGATGAACGGTATCGTCGGAGCCTTAGCTATTGTGGCAGGACTAGCAATAGTTTGGTACCCAGTAGAGGGAACCCTTGTTTGGGTTTGGGTAGTCGGATTATTCTCAATCATTGCAGGGGCATTCGAGATTGCCCTTGGCTTTATGGCAAAAGACGCACTTGAAAAGTCAAATAAGTAACAATTAAAGTACTACATTTTAAAAAACCTAAACTCTAGCAGTTTAGGTTTTTTATAAATTAACCTGATGCTACAATATGGTTATGCAAACCATTCTCATAATTTTAGTTGCAATATCCTTACTAATAGCAATATTCTTAATAACGCAAACAAAAAGACACACCTCTCATTCAACAGTTGAAAAAAAAGTAAATGATTTTCTTGAAGAACATTTAGAAATACACAAGTCTAAAAAAATAACAAAAGCTAGCAAAAATACGAGTTCTAAAAAATGATAGTTGCCCTTATAGTTTTGCTTACTATTTTAATAATTTTTTTGGGGATTATTATATTTCTTTTGCTACAAAGAAAAAAACCAAATAATGACAGCGCAGGACTATTAAAGCAAGATCTAAATATCATTTCTCAAGATCTTCAAAACTTAAAAAATACCCTTAATGAAACGGTCAACGATCGACTAGATAAAAACAATGAGATAATGCGCCAGTCGATTCAGAAACAATTTTCGGAAAGCTCAAAAATTATTAGTGAAGTCTCTAGTAGGCTTACGAAACTTGACGAAACCAACAAAAGAGTTGTAGATGTCGCAGACGAACTGAAATTACTGCAAAATGTATTGCAAAACCCCAAACAAAGAGGTGGCCTAGGGGAGTACTACCTAGATACTGTTCTTGGAAATGTCCTACCCCCAGGAGGCTATCAATTACAGTATAAGTTCAAAGATGGACAAATCGTTGATGCTATAATCCGTTTAGATAAAAATAGAATTTTGCCAATAGATAGTAAGTTCAGTTTAGAAAACTATAATAGGTTTATTGAAGAAAAAGATAAAACTAAAAAAGAATTAATTGCCAAACAGTTCAAGCTCGATCTTAAAAATAGAATCGATGAGACCTCAAAATATATCAGGCCAAACGAGAACACTCTTGATTATGCATTTATGTTTATTCCAAGCGAAGCAATATATTATGACTTACTAGTTAATAAAGTTGGCACCGCAAATACAAGTTCTAGAGATTTACTCGAGTATGCTTTTAGAGACAAAAAAGTAATCATTGTAAGCCCAACCACTCTCCTTGCATATCTACAAACTGTCGTTCAAGGTCTACGCAGTTTACAAATAGAAGAACAAGCCAAAGATATTCAAAAAAGGGTCTTAGATTTATCAAAGCATATCAAATCGCACGAAACTTTTATGCAAAAGCTAGGCAATAGCCTAGGCGTAACTGTCAATCATTTTAATTCTGCACATAAAGAACTGCAAAAAATGGATAAAGATGTAGTCAAGATTTCAGGAAGCGAGCCGGGCGTGGATCCGATTCTCCTAGACAAGCCCAGCGATCAATCTAGCTAGTTTGGTATCTTTTTATTAAGTCTAATATAAGTGCCGCAGACCAAGAAAAATCTTTTGAACCCAACCCTTTACCGGTATGAGGATTGTAATATTCCCAGATACCACTTTCTTTAGCTAGCTTTATAGTTTTCTCAACTAATTTCATTGCAATTTCTTCATGGCCAGAGCTAAACAGGCCGTCGATTATTAGCCAATTAGTATTTATCCATGTTGGACCCTGCCAGTATCGTTCTTGATCAAATGTTCTGAAGTTTCTTGGCACACTTGGAATTGGGTATCGTAACCAAAAAGAATGATCATTTGTTAAAACCCTGACTAACTTTTCTAGCCTGCTATTATCTATTTTTCTGGAATGTATTGGGAGTAAGCTGGCTACGGTTGGCGATCTCATTTTTTTTCCTGTGACAAAATCTCTCGAAAGATACACTGCATATGTCTCATCCCACAGTTCTTCAATAGCTTCTTCGGTTTTTCTAAAGTTAGCAATAGTATTTTCGTTGATTTTGATTCTTGCTTCTTGAGCTATTTCTTCTAATATTGAATTATTTCTAAGTAATATCGAATTAAAGCCGATATCTTCTATTGCAAAAAGTTGTCTATGCAAAATTCTGTTAATATCATAACGCTTCTTTCTTAATCTAGTTACCGCATCCCAAAGCATTAGAGCGTCTATATTTGTCATCCGCTGCGAAGGCGATAATCTCCTGGTATCCCTCCTTGCTACATTGATAAATTTATCCATTTTTAAATTTTCTATAAAAGCTATCCACATCGGTCTGCTGTGCTCTCTCAGCTGATCCATCCAAGGTGGCGTATTGTCCATGCCAGTTTCATATGGATTTATAAGTATCGCCAGCCCCGTGTCGTGGGGGTCTCGCTCAGCATAAATCCATTCATGATATTTGATAAGCTTTGGCACTAGTTTGCGATATAGCTTCAAACGATCAGGCTTGCTCATCTTAGACCCAACTCTCTGAAGAGCCTCTGCTATAACCGGCGGTTGGGTTATGCCTGAAGTAGCAACCGAATCAGGTGAGTTTCTCGAAACCCATGATCTCCACGCTGTTCTATCCGCGGCATATTCCGGGCTACTATCAAAAATAATATTCGGTAGCATTCCGTTATGCCATTGACCCTTAAACAAATTCGTCAGCTCCTCTGCTGCTCTTTTTGGGTTGTAGTGAGCAATGCCAATAGCTATAAATGCGCTATCCCAGAGCCACTGGTGAGGGTAAAGCTTGTTTGAAGGAACTGTATGAGTTACAAAATCATTACTAACTAGAATTTTTTGACACTGTTCAACTAAATCTTCGTTGGTTAATTCGTGCCCGTCCATAATTATTAGTATAGCAATTAATTATCTATAATTTGTAAATGATAACGGAAATTCAAGATCTGTTTGCTTAAGCAATGAAATAATATCTTGTAGCTCATCTTTCTTACTACCAATAACTCTAATTTCATCTCCCTGAATTTGAGTGTTAACTTTTGGGAAGTCTGTTTTAATAATTTTAGTTATAATCTTTGCGTCATCCTGCTTAATACCCTTTTTGAACATTATTTTTTGCGTAATTATAAAAGAACCTGTTTCCGGTGGCGTGCTTAGATCTAGAATTTTTTGGCTTAGACCTCTTTGAGCAATTTTCTTTCTAAAAATATCAATAATTGCTTCTACCTGGAAATCATTTTCGCCTTTTACGAGTATTCCCTCTTTGTCATTAGATATCCATTCTAGTTTTGCTTTTGTGTTTTTTAAGTCATACCTTGATGACAGCTCTCTTTGTGTCTGATCGAAAACATTATTCATTTCGGATTTGTCAAAATCTGAAACAATATCAAAACTAAACTTAGCCATCTAACCCCCTGTTGCTTGCATTATTTATAACTTCCCATCCCGTAGGCTTCCAGCCAATTTCATCTTTTACTAGTAGGCTTATAATATTTTTCTTTTTTAGTGTACTTTCTAAGTTTACATTTAGTGTCTTATGACTATCTGACAAAAAGGGCTTCCCTACTATCCTTCCCTTAAAAGCTCCACATTCTAAACCCCCGCAATTTTCTTTAGCACTCTCAGTGTGAACAATCTCAACAATCTCATTCTCAAAATTCCAATCTTCGAAATAATCTCTAACAACTGTCCGAGCAAGCCTCTCAGACCTTGATTTTTTATATGACCTATAAATTGAACCTATGAATCCGCTGTTAGCACATACCTGTTCACTAACTACACGCTTAGCCCTATTAAACACATAAATCCTTTTCTATTAAAGTAATTAATTAATAAACCTGTTGCTAATATTTGTCAAACTTGGTTGTTCATATATATAATTACAAGGTTAATGAATGATTACACCAATGAAGAAATAAAAGTAGCCCGAGAAAAGTTACTTCAGCATGTCGAAAATAACCCATCAGATAAGTCTGTTTTAAAATCAGACATTTTTAAAGATCTCTTTAAAAAGCTTTCAAGCATTCCCAGCGACCAAAAAAAATCCTTCGGCGAACAAATTAATAATTTAAAAAATGAAATAGCGGACAGTATTAACAGCGAAGAAGAAGTCTCTAAAAAACCACCCATTGATGTAACCGCACCGTTTGATAAAAACACACCAAGACAATCAAGACCCCAAACTTTGAACGCCGAATTTGGAACTATCCATCCACTTAATACAGAAATGTCCAAAATAATAGGAATATACAGCCGTTTAGGATTTTCAGTAGTTGAGTCTCGACAAATAGATAATGATTACAATATGTTCGAGGCCCTAAATTTTCCTGAAGGCCACCCAGCAAGAGATGATTATGACACCTTCCTTACGGATAACGGCCTAATTGCGCCCGCTCATACCAGCACAATGCAAAATCGTATATTAAGAGCAAACAAATTCAAGCTAGAAAATGGAGAACCAATTGCTTTTGTTGTTCCTGGTCGAGTTTTCAGAAACGAAGACTTAGACGCGACTCACGAGCACACTTTCCATCAAATAGAAGGTGTATTTGTAGATAAAAAAATAAATGTCGGGAACTTAATTGCGGTTCTAAATGAATTTATGAATAACTACTTCGGAGAAAACGTAAGTACTAAAATTCAGCCTTTTTATTTCCCCTTCACCGAGCCAAGTTTTGAATTTGCCATAGAACGACCACAATCATTAAAAAAAGGTAACGCAGAAGCAGATAATTGGCTGGAACTACTTGGGTGTGGCATGATTCACCCTGAGGTTTTAAAGCAAGCCGAAATTGACCCAGCCATATATACCGGTTTTGCTTGGGGCGGCGGTATTGAAAGGTTGGTATTAATGAAGAATTCAATAGAAGATATTAGACACTTTGAAAGTGGTAATCTTGACTTTTTAAGGCAGTTCTCATGAAGTTAAGTGTTAATGATACTAACCAGTTTACTCAGGAAAGCATTTTAAAAGATGGTTTAGACTTCTTAACCAAAAAAATTGGTACTCAATTAGGGGCCATAGAAGATATAGAAAACCTTGCGCCAAAATATAAAGATGCAATTATCGCTAAGGTAATTGACTGTAATAAACATCCGAACGCTGACAAATTATCAGTGTGCAAGCTAGATGACGGTAATAAAATTAAAGACATACCAAGAGATGCCAACAACTTAATTACCGTAGTTTGTGGCGCAAATAATGTAGGCAAAAACCAATTGGTTGTTTGGTTACCACCAAATTCAGTCGTACCTTCAACCTATAATAAGGACTATTTTACTTTAAGCTCAAGAGATCTAAGGGGAATAACAAGTTATGGGATGATCGCCTCACCAGAAGAACTTGATTTAAACTTCTCAAATGGAGGCATTCTAATCCTAGAAGAAGGAACTCCAGGTCAGCACTTTAGCGAAGTTTACAACTTAGACGATATAGTAATTGAGCTAGAGAATAAAATGTTCACTCACCGACCAGACTGTTTTGGGGTTATTGGAGTTGCTAGAGAAATTTCAGCAATAATGGGCCAAAAGTTTAGCAGTCCAGAATGGTACATTAATGATTCAAAAGTAGAACCAACCGAAGAGAGCCTTCCACTTTCAATTAGTGTTACCACCAACAATGTCAACAGAGTATCGGCAGTTGCAATGAAAAATATTTCAGTTAGTGATTCGCCGATCTTTATTAAATCTAGTCTAATTAAAGCCGGCATAAAGCCCATAAACTCAGTTGTAGATATCTCAAACTACCTTATGCTTATGACCGCTCAGCCAATACACATATACGATTACGATAAAGTTGCCAAATTATCTGGGTCTAGCGGAGTTGTATTGAATGCTAGAGATTCTGTTTCCTCAGAAATAATAAAACTACTAAACGGCAAAGAATTAAGCCTTAGTGATGGTGCTGTAGTTATTGCCACCGATGAAAAACCCATAGGGCTTGGTGGAATAATGGGTGGTTCTGAGACAGAAGTCGATGAAAATACTAATAATATTATTATCGAGGTTGCTAATTTTGATATGTACAATATTCGCAGATCTTCAATGAAATATGGATTATTTACCGATGCAGTAACTAGAAATACAAAAAGACAGAGCCCTTTGCAAACACTAGTAGTCCTAAAGCAAACAGTTCGCATGCTTCAAGAACTGTGTGGAGGAATAGTTGCCGGGCAAATTTTAGACTATCAATCAAAAGATGTCGTTAAAAATCATCCAATTTACATTAACAGCGATTTCATCAATGAAAGATTAGGCTCAAACCTAGATAATCAATCAATATCAGAACTCTTAAGACTTACCGAATTCCAAATTGCACAAAAAGAAGATGAACTTATTATTACTCCCCCATTCTGGCGGACTGATATCAATCTTAAAGAGGATATTGTCGAAGAAATAGGAAGGCTACACGGATTTAATAATCTCCCAGTTTCTCTACCGACCACTAAAACAACCATTTCCAAAATAGATGATCAAATCAGTACCAATCAACTAATTCGAAATCAACTAGCAGCGTTTGGTGCTAACGAATTATTAACTTATAATTTTGTTAACGAGAAACTGTTACAATCTTCGCATCAGCCAGTTAACGAAGCCATAAAAATTGCTAATGCCTTGAGCCCAAATCTTGAATATTATCGACTGTCCCTAACGCCAAACCTGCTTGAAAAAGTACATATCAACCAAAAAGCCGGTTATGAAGAATTTGCAATTTTCGAGATTGGCAAAAGCCATTCGATTAAAACCTTGGATCAAGAAAATTTGCCTAAAGAAAAAACCTCAGTTGCCCTAGTTTATGCAGCTAACAAATCTATGTCAGAACATAAAAGCGGAGCCCCATTTTTTGTGGCTAAAAAATATCTTACCGTGCTGGCCGAAAAACTTGGCTTAGATTTAAGCTACCGCGAGATGCTAGATTCGGATACAGACCCAGTATTCGGTCCATTTATTCATGACAGAAGCGCAGTAGTGTTACTAGGTGAAACAATAATTGGAGTAGTGGGTGAATACAAACCTTCTGTTATCCAAAATTTTAAGCTACCGCAGTTTTGCGCTGGTTTCGAAATAAATATAGAAGATCTTCATAATTACATGAATTCAATTAGATATAAAGTTAGGTCTAAGTTTCCAATTGTCAAACAAGATATTACAATTAGTTACCCAGAAAATACTTCATATCAGACTGTTGAACAGTCATTAAAGAAATCTTTAGACACCCAGACAACTGAAGACCTCGCAATTGATTATATATGTTCTGACATATACCAGAGTAATAATAAAATTAACTACACTTTTTCACTTAAATACCAAAATAACGCAAGAACTCAGACGGTAAAAGAAATAAATGCAATAACTGAAAAAATTACTGAAAATATTGAAAAAATATCTGGCGGAAAACAAATATAAATTCTGTTTTAAGTAGATAGTTAATGCTATAATTTATCTTAATAAACCAAGGAGGAAAAATGAAGGGACCAGTTGATTTTATTATTGTCGGCTTCGATGGCAATAACTTTAATGGTAGTATCTTGAAGGAGCTTCAAGACTCTGTAGAAAAAGGTATTATAAATGTTATTTCACTAGCTGTGGTAGCCAAGGACTCAGAGGGAAATTTATCAAGACTGAACGCATCCGATAATTTTGCTCAATTTGATTTTCTTTCTTCTGCACTTGCGAACGAACATTTAGTTAACGAAGATGATATCGATGAAGTCGGGGAACTTCTCGATAATAATAGCGCTGCAGGCGTTTTAATTCTTGAACATTTATGGGCAAAAGGTCTTAAACAAGCCATAATAGATGCAAATGGGTACCTTATAGCAGAAGGTAGACTAAGAAGTGAAGTTATAAATGAACTAGAAGGAGAGCAATAATGCCAGGATTATTAAGAGGAATGGCTAGAACTGCTGTAATAGCAGGCACAGCAACAGCGGTTTCTAACAACGTAAGTCGAAGACAAGCAACTAGATGGGCACAACAAGATCAGCAAGATTACCAGCAGCCTCAGCCTCAACCTGCCCCACAAGATGACATGACTGCTCAGCTAGAACAATTGGCTAACCTAAAAAACCAGGGAATAATTACCCAAGAAGAATTCGACGCAAAGAAAAAACAGATTCTAGGTATATAAATGCAGTTTTTTGGTTTATTCACTCTTATAGTATTACCCCTATTTTTGTGGGTCTGCATAAGAATGATAAGAAATAACGACAGCCTAAAAGGTAGTGGAATAGGAATTTTTCTAGAAATTCTATTTTCAGTTTTTATAGTTTTGTCTGTTGTCGGAATATCAGTATTACTTTTTAATCTCTAAAGAAGGATTGGTTTATATGGAAAATAGTTTGCAAAAAGAAATAAAAGTGCCTGGCTATTTAAAATTTGGAAAAGTTGTCAGCATACTATTATATATTTGGGTTATATTTGGCGTAATTGTACTAGGACTGCGAGTCTTCTTATTGGCGTTCTCGGCCAATGCGGCCACTCCATTTGTTCAGTATATTTACAAAACTAGCGCTGATTACTTAGCCCCGTTCAGAGGTATATTCCCCTCTAAACCGGTCGGAGAAACTGGGTATCTTGATGTAGCATCAATATTTGCTATTATTATGTACCTATTATTTGCTTGGCTTGTATCAGCAGGAATTAATTATATACAAGCAAAGATAGATTTAATTAAGGAAAAAGAGTCTGAGCGTAAAAAGAAAGTCGAAGAGCTAGAAGAGCTCGAGCTGCTTAAGCAAAATAGACAGAATAATCATAGTAAAAATATTAATGCCAACAATTCAACAAAATAGTTTTCAAACCACTCTAAATAATCATCAAGCTTCTATAAATAAATTCTTAGAAGATTATTTCGAAAATATTTCTAAATCTTTTTCAGAAAAGTACGGTGATCATTCAAGCCAAAGCTTTTCTGAGCTAATATCTGTATCTTTGCGGGGCGGAAAAAGAATCAGAGGTTCGCTTGTTCTAGAATCCTATAAATTACACGGTGGCCAAGACTTTGAAACGGCAGTAAGATTGGCGTCAGCCATCGAGATAATACACGCCTACTTGCTAATTGTAGATGACTTCTGCGACGAATCTGAAACACGCAGAGGGCTTCCCTCCGCCAATAAAGCAATTGCAAGTATACACAAATCAAATGGCTGGAAAGGAAACTCGGTACATTTCGGCGATTCCATTGCGGTAAATGTAGCATTAATTGGCAAAGAACTTGCCACAAACCTGATCTTAAGTCTGCCAATAGAAGCATCCAAGAAAATAAATATTCTAGATAACCTAACGGCAAGCTTAATCATAACCGGTCATGGCCAGATTAATGATATATATAATGAAGTGTTGCCAGAAGTTTCTGACGAAATGATCAACAACGTGCTTAGTTGGAAAACGGGCTACTATTCCTTTTTTAATCCTATTGAAGTTGGAGCAATATTGGCCAGCCAAAACTATGTAGCAAACCCCTACCTAGTTAAATATTCAATTGCGCTTGGCAATGCCTTTCAAATAAAAGACGATGTCATTGGGATTTTTGGTGATAATACGAAAACAGGAAAATCAAACCTAGACGATATAAAAGAGGGTAAAATGACTATCCTGTACAAAAAAGGCATAGAATTATCTACTGAAAAAGATAGTTTATATCTTAAAAAAATGCTTGGTAACCAAAAAATTACTAACAAAGAGCTAGCCAATATAAGGACGATACTTATTGAGTGTGGTGCATATTCGGCAGTTAACAAAATAATTAATAATAATATTAAATTAGCCACACAAAGCTTGGATGCAATAAAGAATAATAAAAATATTAATAATGAATCACTTAATTTCTTCTATGATCTAAGCGTTTTAATTGCAAATAGGGAAAGCTAAATCATGAAGATAGTTGTTATTGGGGCTGGTTTTGGTGGCTTAGCTACGGCAGCCCTATTGGCAAAAGAAGGCCACAAAGTTACCCTACTTGAAAAAAATAATTATCTTGGTGGTCGGGCAAAAGTTACAAAAACCAAAGGATATACCTTTGATATGGGACCTTCATGGTATATGATGCCTGATTTGTTTGAAAGATATTTCAAGCTATTTAATAAAAAACCTTCAGACTATTACAAGATCAAGAGACTAGAGCCATCATACGAAGTTTTTGCTAAAGACAAAAGTCTAATTATGGGTGGCTACAAGCAAAGCAAAAAAAGCTTCGCTAACCTAAACAAAAATGACGCTAGTAAATTAAGGCCATACTTATTGAACGGCAAAAATAAGTATGAGTTTGCCAAAAAATACTATCTTTTCAATAACTATAGCAATATTTCAAAACTTCCCTTTCAATCTCTCCCCGCATTGGTAGCTCAGAACCCTCTTGTTAGTTATGACTCGTTTGTTAATAAATACTTTGAAGATTCCTTAATTAGACATGCTATGAAATTTATGACTGTTTTTCTAGGAGGTTCTCCTAAATCTATTTCGTCTTTATATAGCCTCCTTGGATACGCAGACGTGGACTTAGGCATTTGGTATCCAGTCGGAGGATTTGGAAGTGTTGTTAAAGGTTTTGAAAAACTAAATAATGAGTACGGTGTAGAAATAAAAAAACAACATCCTGTAGAAAAAATAATAATCAAAGATGGCAACGTTAAAGGAGTGAAAGCAAATAATAAAATATTTGACGCAGATATTGTTATATCTAATGCAGATTATTACTTTACAGAAAAGTATCTAATTCACAATCAACAGTATAAATCCTATAGTTCAAAATATTGGAAAAAACTGTCTATGTCACCCTCGGCTATATTAATTTTCTTAGGTGTAAATAAAAAAATACCGGGCCTAAAACATCATAGTTTATTTTTTGATTCTAACTGGGAGGAACACTTTAAGAGTATTGAAGAAAAAACTATATTAACTGATCCTTTATTTTATGTAAGTACACCCAGCAAAAGCGACAATACTGTAAGCCCAAAGAATAAAGAAAATATATTTATATTAATACCAACTCCAAGTGGTGTTAAGCCGACAAAACAAGAAATAAATAGCATATATAAAAATGTTATTTCACGAATGGAAAATAATCTAAAAACAAAAATCAATGATTATGTAGATGTCAAAATTATTAAAGATCTGTCATATTTCGAAAATGAATTTAATAGTTACCAAGGAAGTAGTTTTGGTGCAAGTCACACAACAACTCAATCGGCAATTTTAAGACCGAGGCTTAAAAGTAAAAAAGTAAAAGGACTTTACTATGTTGGGCAATATACAAATCCTGGCACAGGAGTGCCTTTGGTTATATCCTCTGCAGAACTAGTAAGGGACTACATTAATGAAGAATACCGAAAATAATTTTGAAAAAGAAATATTTAAAAATGCCTCAAAAACATACTTTAATAGTAGCCTTTTCTTCCCGAAAGAAAAAAAGCAGTCGGTTTTTGAACTATACAGCTTCGTAAGATTAGCAGATGATTTTGTTGATTCAGTACCACAAAATACCAAGGCCTTTAATTTATTAAAACTAAAGTACCAAAAGAAATTAGCTGATTCCCCGGACAAAAATATTAACCGTGTACTTAAAAATATTTACAAGTTGCAAGAACAATACCCAATAACAGATGCCGATGTAGATTCGTTCTTAAAATCTATGTCTATGGATTTAACTAATAAAAATTACATTTCTATGAAAGATACGCTTGAATACATTTACGGTTCTGCTGAAGTTATTGGCCTTATGATGGCAAAAATACTAGGGCTTGAAACTGAATCTTATACATATGCCTGCTATCAAGGAAGGGCAATGCAATATATAAATTTTATTAGAGATATCAAAGAAGATATTAAGTTAGGAAGATGCTACTTCCCGGAAATAATTAGAAAAAAATTTGAAATTATCTCCTGGAACGAGGATATAAAAAATACTAAGCAATTCGAGCAATTTGTCCGAGCTCAAATCGAACAATATTTAGAGTGGCAATCAGAAGCTCAAAAGGGCTGGAAGTATATTCCCTACAGGTCAAGGATTGCTGTCATGACCGCTTCAGATGGCTATTTATGGACGGCACGGCAGATACGTAAAAACCCGAAAATAGTGTTTGACCATAAAGTAAAGCCTTCTAAATCCCAAATTATATTATTTGGTATTAAAAATAGTATGAAGGGATTGTTCTATTAGATAATTGGTATTTTTAATACTAGCTTTGCCTTAATTACATCTGTATTTAACGCACCCCATACCCTGCTATCAAGCCCAAAATAATCATCTGAAATAAGTCTAACCGAATTATTATTTAGGTCTTCTATTTTTTTGACAAAATCTTTGCCGTTTAAGTTTATTAGTACTATGTCATTGACTTTGTATATATTTTGATGCAAAAACAAGCACATACTACCATCTTTTATAGATGGGTGCATGCTTTGTCCAACTACTCGCCTAACTTTTAGTTTTTTGGAAAATAACATCTATACCATTAACCATCTGAATCAGTTTACTGCAATCTTCTTCAGAAACATACTGCTTAACTCTGCTTGCCTGTTTCATAGTTAGCCAAATATCGTTATGTAAATTTGGGAATTTCTCTAAATGCTCTGGCTTAAAGTAGTCTGACCATAAAATAGATAGTTCATCTTTGACTTTTTTTGCATGAATTTCTTTAGTTTCTATCATTCTAATAAAATTTGCTAGATTATTTTTGTCAGTTAAATCACCTAGGTCGTTAATTTTTTCTACCATTTTTTTTGCAGTAGCAGCACTGTGCTTCATAGTATCGGTTTCGTATATTCCGCAGGGTATATCGCAATGAGCATAAGCTTTCTTAAACATTCTATTTCTCCGTTAATAAATTACTTATATATTATTAATATTTTAACAGTATTTTTGTCTAGGTTTAGGTATTTATTTCTTTGGTTCTATTGGCTTATATTTTTTCGACTGTTCTTCACGCCACAAGGCAATTTCTTGGTGATTACCACTAAGAAGCACACTGGGCACCTCTAAGCCGTTAAAGTTCTCGGGCCTGGTGTACTGAGGATACTCTCTATTATCTCCTTCGCTAAAACTTTCTATTTCGGCGCTAAGTTCACCCCCTAACACTCCCGGTAATAATCGAACTACGCTATCAGCTACAACCATAGCGGGTATCTCACCACCGGTTAAAACAAAGTGTCCTACACTTATCTGTTCATCGACAAATTCGGTTATTCTTTCATCAAAACCTTCGTATCTTCCGCAAACAATAATTAAGTCTTTCGATTCTTTTGCTAGCCTTTTGGCGTGACTTTGGTTGTAGTCATAGCCCCTAGGAGTCATAAGTAGTACTTTTGAATTAGGGTTAGCCTTTTTACTGGCAATAATTGCTTTATAAAGGGGTTCAACCTTAAGTAGCATTCCATCTCCACCACCATAAGGTGTGTCATCTACCGTTTTTCTTTGGCCTTCACCATAATCTCTTAAATTAACCAAATTAATCTTAGTAGCGCCAATTTTTTGGGCTTTATAGATCATACTGCTACTAACAAAACCAGATAATATATCAGGAAATAAACTTATAATTGTAATTGTCATAATTTCCTATATTCTCGTTAGTTAGCAGTTTGATATGTACAGAAAAAGTCTACAAATCAAGGTCGTCTAGTTCTTCTAGTTCTTTTCTTGTCTTACTAACAACGCTACTATGGCTAGCGTGATTATCTTCTTGTGATGATGTTTCAGATGTATCAGATGATGACTCAACAGATCCAACACCGTTGTCAACTATTTTCAGGTTATAACGAGCTTCATTTTTTGTACCAAGTGCTCTAAGAAGATTTCTCATACTCTGAGCGGTAGCTCCCCTTTTGCCAATTACTCTGCCAAGATCTTCAGGGTCGACAGTTAGTTCCAAAAGTACGCCCTTTTCATCGATTGATCTATTAACTACAACTTCATCTGGTTTGCTTACTAAAGACTTTACTATAAATTCAATAAACTGTTGATCAATGGTCATAATGCTAAACTCCTTAAATTAATTTATTCGCCAGCTGGTTCTTCGGTTGGTTTTTCAGCCTCTACGACTAGTTCTTCTGTAACTGATTCTTCTGAAGCAGAATCATCTTTAGGTTGGTTTTTTCTTAGCTTTTCTGGGTTTCTAGTTGCTGATTCTTTTTTCTTAACAGGTTTAACCCAGTCTGGTAACTTTACGCCTTCTTTTTGCAAAATAACAACAACTCTATCAGAAGGCTGAGCTCCGTTGCTCAAGTAAAACTCTGCTTTTTCTTTGTCTATAATTGTTTCTTTAGTGTGCGGATTGTAACTGCCCAAAGCATATACAATATTGCCGCTAGATGGAGTCCTTCTCGAGTCCTGAACAACAACTCGGTATTGAGCATGACCTTTACGGCCAGTTCTCTGCATTCTAATTGCAAGCATAAATCTGTATGTTTAACTTTCTTCCCTGATTAATTAGTAAATTTCCAAATGTTTAGTTTATATGGTTTTGTATAAAAAGTCAAATGTAATTAATCTGTTAATCTGCCTTATTCGCTTCTTGCTCTTGGTATAATTTTAATGCTTTTTCAGCAGCTTGTTGCTGAGCATGTTGCTTACTTGGACCAACCCCTTGACCCTTTAACTGACCATCTACAAAAACACCAATAGTAAATATTTTTTCGTGATCTGGGCCTTCTTCATTTAAGACTTTATATTGTGGAGTAGCAGAATCTACGCTTTGCGCAATTTCTTGAAGCCTAGACTTTGGATCCATCCAAGACCCCGAACTTAGTATTTGATCAAATGTAGAAATAATATTTTCTTCTATAAACTGTTTACTAACTTCGTAGCCTTTATCTAAGTATATTGCTCCAATTACTGCCTCAAAACAGTTGGCTAGTATTTGCTGTCGAGCTCTATCGGTTCCTCTTTTTTCTCCCCTAGACAGCCTTAAGTATTCATTAAAGCCTAATTTTTCGGCAGCCAAACCAATGCTTTCGGTTCTAACCAAGCTTGATCTCCAGTTGGTTAAAATACCTTCTGGCTCAGAGTAATTTATAAATAAAAATTCGGTAACAACTAACTCAAGAACAGCATCACCTAAAAATTCGAGTCGTTCATTGTGCTCTTTGACTGTTTTTTTATGCTCATTCAAATATGAACGGTGCGTAAAGGCCGTGACCAAATAATCTAAATTGATAAATGCTCCGCCTAATTTTTTTTCGGCTAATTCTTGGTATTTACTAAAGTCCTGCATCTCTTATCTTTTTTAATCCCAATAATATTAATTTTCCAATATCTTCATATTCTATTAAATCTAATGCCTCGTTAGAAGACATCCATTTAATGCCGTTCATCCACTCTTCTTTTGTTAAATCGTTAGTATCACCCAATGCTTTAACCAAATATATTTGAGTACTCATTAGCACTAAACTGCTTTGTCGGCGATATCTAAAGTTAATTTTGCCCAACCAGCTCATAACTTTCATTTGTTTAAGGCCTGTTTCTTCTTTAATTTCTCTTTCTGCAGTTTGCCTGGCCGTTTCGCCTGGTTCAATATGACCTTTTGGTATTGTCCAGCGATTTTTAGCATCTTGAATTAAGAGTATTTCAATCTCTTTGGTTTTCTCATTTCTGCGCCAAACAATGCCACCACTGGTTGGCTCCCTGACTACCTCCCTTATGATAGGATTTCTGGTTTTAAGCAATTTCTTAAAACCTTTAATAGGCTGAGGTCTTTTCATCTCTAGTCGCCTTTCTTTGATTTTTTAGGAGTAGTATTTGTATTTTCCTTATTTCTTAACGCCGTTCCTAGAACACCGTTAATAAATTTAGAGGAATTATCACTGCCAAAGCCTTTGGCTAGTTCAACGGCTTCGTTAATAACAACCTTAGGCGGTACATCATTCTCGTACTCTAGTTCAAAAAGACCAATCCTAAGAATTGCTCTATCTATTCGAGCAATCTGGGATAAAGGCCACTCTGGAGCAAGTGGTTGCAAAATACCATCTAGCTTTTCTTGATTTTCCATAACTCCATTGACAATACCTGTTATGAAATCTTTGTCGTCAATTGTTTCGCTGTATCTTGAAAGGTTCCGCTCTAGAATTTCACTTAATGAAGGGTCCTGGTCCTGACAGTCAATACGAAAATCATACTCATATAGGGTCTGTAGAGCTACAATCCTTCCGAGGTGTCTGTTAGATGCCATTTGGTAGGCCTCCCTTTATGTTGATGACAATGTGCCTTAATTGTTAATACTATTCAGCCTTAGCTGATCCGCTTTCTCTTTTTGTAGTATATGCCTTAACAGGAGATTTCGCGTTGACACTCCTTGCTAATTTTACTACTTGGTGGCTGCGTCTGGTTGCAGTCCGCCTTGGCGTTGTTCTTTTCTTTGGTTTACCCAAGGTAAAAACTCCTAAATATCGTTTATCGTTTATTTAATGAATCTAAGTAATTATAACAGTAAATGTAAAACAAACTCAAGTACTATAAACACTTTATTGACTTTTTGTAATTCTTATGCTATTATTTGAACTATGGAACAAAAAGAAAAAACCAAAAACCCACTTACTAGCAAAAGAATAATTATCGGAATTGGTGTAGCTGCCACCTTATTATCCGGTCCAAAAATAATAGATAATATCAATGGCCCTGAGACACATGGGTCGGTTCTGTATACAGTACAGCCAGGAGACGCTTTAAGTAGTATTGCTCAATCAATCCCGGGCTCGGAAAATACAAATTATAACGCTGTAGCATATGAAATACAGCAAATAAACGGCTTACCAAATTCGAATATTCAAATTGCCGATAAACTATTCATACCAACCAGCGTAGAGCAATAAGATTGTAATTTTACAGATTTGTTTTATAATTATTTAAATGAGTTTCTTAGAGCATTATAATCTAAAAAGTAGAAGATCGCCCATATATGTTGGCCTGGTTGTTTTACTGGGATTAGGTATCTCATTATCCGAAAAGGAACAATTCGATAATAATACTATTTCAATTGGAGAGGTCACATGTAAAGGTACTGAATCTTTCCAGTTTGAAGACGGCAGTACAATAGCTGAAATTGCCGACAATATTGAAACAGATTCAGAATTTACAGATACCCAAATTAGAGACCTTAGATCAATTGTGCATAAAACAATAGTCGATCAGCTGGGTGAAAGCGTACTAAGCGAATCAACAACGCCAACTGATGGAATTTTTGGAACAGAGCTAAACCAGACCATAAACATAAACCTTCCTAGTAACTGTCAGGCTTACAATTTCCCACTTTAAATTACAAAATTAATAATTTTATTTTTTACAAAAATTATCTTTTTAACATCTGCGTTTTCAATATAACTACTTGCGTTTTTGTTTTTTAAAGATTCTGCTTCTACTATTTCTTGTTCGGAATCAACGGGTACTTCTATTTCGCCCCTTACTTTACCATTTACCATAACTGCAATTTTCACTACATTTTGAACAAGATAACCTTCGTCATGAACTGGCCAGGTGCTAATATGAACAGAACCGGTGTTGCCAAGATTACTCCATAACTCTTCTGTTATGTGAGGAGCAAAAGGTGCTAATAATTGAATTAAGGTATTTAAAGCAAATTGCCAAGCATTAGTTGCTGAAAAATTATCTTTTTTATTAATATCGTAAAGTTCGTTGGTAAATTTCATAAGCGCAGCAATTGCTGTATTGAATGACATTGCTTCAATATCCTGAGAAACTTTTTTGATTGCCCTGTGGGTAGAAGATAATATTTCTCCTTCATTTTCATCGATTTCTTTTGAGACGGACGTTTCAAGGTATTGTTGCACCAAACTCCAAACTCTTTGTAGGAACTTATAAACTCCAGCTAAGCCTTCGTTACTCCAAGGAGTAGACATATCAAAAGGCGCCAAAAATAGTACAATCATTCTAAGTGAGTCGGCACCGTATCCCTGATCAATAATGTCTTCGGGCTTTATGTCGTTGCCTTTACTTTTGCTAATTTTTTGACCGTCAGCGGCTAAAAGCATTCCCTGATTCCTAAGAGCTTTAAATGGCTCACCGAAATTTATTAAGCCACTGTCTTGCATAACTTTTGTCCACATTCTTGCGTATAAAAGATGCATTACAGCATGCTCTGCCCCGCCAACATATAAATCTACTGGCAACCAATGATCGGCTAGTTTTTTACTGAACGGCTCTTTGTTATTGGCTGGGTCGGCAAATCTTAGAAAATACCAGCTGCTACAGGCAAAACCGTCCATGGTGTCGGTTTCGCGCACAGCAGGCCCGCCACATTTCGGACAAGTAGTATTCACCCAATCATCTGCTCTTGCAAGGGGCGAACGGCCGTCTCCGCTCGGCTGAAAATTATCTAATTTGGGTAGCCTTAGTGGCAGTTGTTCGACTGGCAGAGGAACAATTCCATCTTTTTGACAATATACCACCGGTATTGGAGCTCCCCAATATCTTTGACGACTTATTAGCCAATCTCTAATTTTGTAATTTACCTTTTCTGTCCCTAAATTTTTAGAGACAATTTCCTTAATTATCTTCTCTCTGGCTTCGCTACTTTTTTGTCCGTTAAATTTGCCTGAATTAACCATTAAACCCTCGCCGCTATAAACTGCATCATCTTCCTGGCCGGCATCAATAACCTTAGTTATTTCAAGTCCAAAAGTCTTAGCAAATTCATAATCACGCTCATCGTGAGCCGGAACCGACATAATCGCCCCGGTGCCATAACCCATAAGTACAAAGTCAGATATCCAAATTGGTATTTCTTTTTTTGTTAGTGGATTTATTGCGTATGATCCTGAGAATACTCCGGTTTTTTTCTTGCCTGAGTCTTCCTGCCTTTCAATATCGGTCTTGTTTGCAACAGAATTAATATAATTTTGAACATCACTCTTAGTTTCTGGCGTAGTGAGAGCCTCAACCATTGGATGCTCGGGCGCGACAACCATAAATGTTGCACCATAAATGGTATCGGGTCTGGTGGTAAAAATTTTCAGTGACTCTATTGAATCTTTTACAGCAAAGTTAACCTCTGCTCCAGTACTCTTACCTATCCAGTTTTTCTGCATAAGTTTTATACCTTCCGGCCAATCTAAGTCATCGAGATCTTCTGTAAGTCTGTCGGCGTAATCTGTTATTTTAAAGAACCACTGATTAAGTAATTTTTTACTTACTGGTTTATCTTCGTGTCGCCAACAACAGCCATTTACAACCTGTTCGTTAGCAAGTACAGTTTTACATTCATTACACCACCACTGGGCACTTTCTTGACGATACGCTAAACCTTTTTCTAGTAGCAGCAAAAAGAACCACTGGGTCCATTTGTAATATTCTGGGTCCGTTGATGAAAACTCTCTTGTCCAATCAATAGAAAGGCCTAATCTTTTACACTGAGCCCTGAAGTTGTCGGTGTTTTGCTTAGTGCTAACTTGAGGAGAAATGCCTGTTTTAATTGCATAATTTTCACCCGGTAACCCAAAACTATCCCATCCCATTGGCTGTAAAACTTCATAACCTTGCATTCTTTTTGCGCGAGCAGCAACATCTGTAATTGTAAAATTACGGGTGTGACCAATATGAAGCCCGACACCACTAGGATATGGAAAAAAAGAAAGAGCATAATATTTTGGCTTTGCCGAAGCGTTATTTGCCTGAAATATTTTTGATTCTTCCCATTTTTTTTGCCATTTAGTTTCAATGTCAGCAGGATTGTATCTTTTCATATCTTATTTATTCTAACAAGTTAACTAATATCTGGAAACTGATTGCGCTTTATGTTTAACCAAGATTCTGATTGTCTGACCAGTTTATAAGAGTCTTCGGGATTCGCAAGAAGCGTTTTTATTGCTTCTTCTGCGTAAACTTTATTTTGCGAGCCTTTTACTAATACAACGCTGTTTGCAATAAGGGTTTTCAGTACTATTTCTCCTGCTTCGACAGGGCTATTGGCTGTAACTACTTTACAGCCTCTTTCTTGTGCTGCTTCGGCTAAGAATTTGTTTGCATCTGGACCGATAGTTATAACTAAGTCTAGTTTTTTGGGGTCACAATAACTACCCACTAACTCATGAGCTTCTTGTGAATAATCACCGAGTTCATTCATATTTCCCAGAATAGCTATTTTTTTAGTTCCATGTACTTCGTAAAGGGCATCCAAAGCCGCGATAGTGGCTTCTGGGCTTGCGTTATAAGAGTCGTCAATTATTAAACTGCCCTGCTTGCCCATTAGTGTGTTCATTCTTCCGGCAGGATTTGTTATTTCGCTTATTGCGCTATTTATTTCATCAATAGATATCCCGAGCTTATTAGCAATTATGGCTCCAGCCGACAGCGCATCCAGGCTATGCTCGGCTATCATTTGAGTATCAGATGAAGCAATTATAGATTTATTTTGTATTAATTCAAGCTCATATCTACCTTGTTTGGTCGTTTTCTTTTGCATAAAATCAGATGAATTATTCTCTCCATAGCTTTCGTATGTAGCTTTTTTATTGCCGTATTTTTCTATGTATCGCTTTTTAACTGTATTGGAATTAAAAATGATATTTTTGCTGAAATAAGTAGCTTTTAGCTCTTCTTTTGCAACAGTTTCAATATCATAAAGATTTTCCATATGCTCTGGAGCAATTGCCGAAACTACGACAAAATCAGCACTAGGAAAGACTTTAAATTCATCCATCTCGCCTACATGGTCTATGCTGTATTCAAAAACAACAACATCATAGTTGAAGTCATCTTTTAGAATTTTCTGGCCTTTTCTATAAGCTCTTATCCAGCCAGGTATACTCAACAAACTAGGCAATCTTTGCCCGGTAAGTACAAAAGGAACGCTCAGCGGAACATTATAGTTACCTTCTTCAACCTGAACTCTGAATTTTTTTGCTAAAATTTTAGCAATTGCTAGCTTGGTGCTTGTTTTGCCGATACTACCAACAACTACTATTATTTTTGGGTTATATTTAGTTAATATTTTATTAGTTTGACTAACAAATATTTTAGTTATTAATAATTTGAATGCTTTTTTCAAACTATTCTTCCAAAATTACTGACTACTTAAACCTTCTTGGAGTTCGTTAACCGAAATACCAACTTTTGGAACAGTAGGCGGAACAATATATTGGGTCTTTGTGTAATATTCTTCTGCGGTCGCTCCACCTTCGGAATTTTCGGCCTTTATTATGGTCTTGGTGGTTGGGTCAACAAATAGCGTAATTGGTAGGTATGAATCTTGTCTTGGTGCGCTTAATTTAGAAGCAGCCTCTTTCATTCCAACCGACTCTAAATATTTTTGAAATATTGGTATATATGTTTTTAGGTTTATTTTAGCTGTATATTTATAAACCTTCTGACCATTGACTGTAACATTTGTGTCAACCTTTTCAATTTTAAAAGATCCTGTATCAATAATCTGTTGCATTAACTCTTTTCTGACCTGAGCGTTTGATACTCCAGAAATTACAGGGCTTCCAAAAACTGCGTTATCCAAAAACTGGGCCGATTGTTCTTCAGTCCCTTGGTTAGATGCCCATTTTCCTAAAATTTTACTGTCTGACTTATTTCCGTTAGTTTCTAAAGAAACATATCTAATGTAGTCTGCATCTTTTGTTCCAACGCCTTCTGTTTCGACGCTACTTTTTTGGCCGTTAGCAGTGTTAGAGATTTTAACTACATCTCTGCTAACCGGACCGTTTTCTCCACCAAACTGAACTTGAGTTACCTGAGACTGAACCGTTTTTCCCTGTTCAATCACTTTGCTTCTATATATTGAATCAGATTGCATTTGGTTGCTGAGTGCTTCATTAAATATCTGCTCTGATGAAGCTGGCTTAACATTATTCAGCAGAATAAATAACCCTGAACCAAATATTATTGTTGCTAAAAAAATTGGCCAAAAAGGCCCTTTAAAAATATTATTTCGTTTTACCCTCATATACTATATTTTATTACTTAATAAGCTAAATTCCTAATCAAAGGTCAAAATCTGGTGGAGCATAGGAGACTCGAACTCCTGACCTCTTCGCTGCCAGCGAAGCGCTCTAGCCAACTGAGCTAATGCCCCAAAACAGGTTATTTAATAATTATGGCTTAATTTGCTGAAAAGTACTAGCCAAGTTGGCTATCGCGCTTATAGAAGCGCATCTTTTATTTTAGCCGCGGGCGCTCCAACTGAGCTAATGCCCCAAAACAGGTTATTTAATAATTATGGCCTAGGTTTAATCTAAGAACCAATAACTGGCATGCGTAATTATATCAAAGACTTTCTGCTTAAAATAGAATTAGCTACTTTTTTGCGTTAATTAAATTAGCAAAAGATACAGTAATAGATGCGATTAATAGTGAACTTATTAGCGTAAGTACCGCACTGCCAGAAACCAGATTTATTATCAGCAGAATTAAGAAGAAAATAGTTAAAATATAGCTACTTATGCTTTCGTACTCAGCAATAAACAGTATTTTATTCTGTGTTTTTTTTAATTGATTATAAAAAATTACAGAATAATTAATTTCAAAAATACCCCTAACAACTATTCCTATAATTGTTAGAAATATAGCACCCAGTAAACTATATATGCCTATAATTCTAAGAATATATGTAAAGAGTGTGCCAATAATACTTTTTTGAAGTGCATTCTTGGCTCTATCTATATCATCATCGTAGCGACCAATTATTAAATTGACCGTTAAGCTCAGCGCCAAACCGGCAGATATTAAAAATCCTATATTTTTGTAAGAAAAATAATTTATTACCACTAAAGTTAAGGGCCATAACACCGCTACGGCAGTTAGGTCTATTAAGCTTGCACCGCCAGATAAATATCTTGGCCAGTTGATGGCGATAGATGTTTTTCGATATTTAATTCGCCTATTTTTATGAGGCCAGACAATCTTCATATTAAGCATACGAATGCTCGAGATTACCAGAAAAATAGTTGCAAGAATGAAATTAACTCCCAATCCTACAGTAGATGCAAGCAATCCACCTATAAAGATTGCTAATATGGCCATTGAATAGCTAAGGTCGTTTTGTAAACCAACCTGAGAACCCAAAGAGCGTCTTTTTTGGGTGGCGCTGAATATATATACAAAGCAAGAATTTACTATGGCCAACAGCGCACCCTCTATTGCTGCCAGCGCAAGAATAGCAAAATTGTTATTTATAAATATGAAATAGCCAAAATAAACAAATCCTAAGCTTAGTGTTGCGCCAGCGAAAATTATTTTTATATTTTTGATTCTAGTAATTGTAATTGCCGCTGGTAGTCTCATTATTGCATTAAATAATGACTGCACCGCTAATATAGTTAATACAAAAGCAAGTCCTCTGCCATTAGAATAAAAATAGATCGGCGAATAGACAACCATAAGGCCATTAGCAAACTGCCTAAGTCCCCATGCAGAAAAAAATGAAGCCCACATACGGTCTTTGAAAATTGATTTATATTCGGATAAATATTTAGGCATTTATAAGTTCTAGGAATTTTTGTTCATCAATTATTTTTGTGCCAAATTTTTCTGCTTTGGCTATTTTACTAGCACCTATGCTTCCGCCGGCAACTAAATAGGTGGTTCCTTTGCCAACAGAAGACTGAAATACTCCACCTTTTTCTCTTATTTTATCTGCTGCTGCCTCGCGGGACATATTAGTTAATGAACCGGTAATCGCAAAACTAATGTTTTTAAGCGGTCCATTAATATTATTGGTTACATTAGTTGGTTGAACGCCCAAAGATTTAAATTTTTCTAGTAGGGCTTTATTTTCCTCATCCGCAAACCATGCGGCAATAGACTCTGCAACAACAACTCCAACACCCTCAACATTTTCTAAATCTTCTACGCTAGCAATAGATAATGTCTCTAGGGACTTAAAATTATTTGCTAAGTCAATTGCCGTTTGCGCGCCAACATGCCTAATTCCAAGAGCAAAAATAAACTTTGATAAACTAGGATTTTTCTTATTATTTATAGCTTTAATAAGATTTTGGGCGCTTGTTTCAGCGAATCTTTCCAGTCCTAAAAGCTGAGATTCGTTTAGTCTGTAGAGATCTGCTGAATCCGAAATTAAATTATTTTCAAGCAATGCTTGCACTACTTTCTCGCCAAGGCCGTCTATATCTAGTGCCGGCTTTGATGCAAAATGTTGGATATGCCTTAATGTTCTGGCTGGACACATTTTGTTAGGACACCTAGAGACAACTTCGTTTTCGGGTTTAATAAACAGACTACCGCACTCCGGACAACTGGTTGGCATTACAAATTCAACTTCATTACCGGTTCTTAAAGAAACAATGGGCTCTAATACTTCAGGGATAATATCACCTGCTTTTTGGATAATTACCGTATCATTAATTTTAATTTTTTTCCTAATAATTTCATCTTCGTTATGGAGTGTCGCCATTTGAACCGTGGACCCTGCAACAACTACCGGCTCAAGAACTGCAACGGGCGTAGCCGCCCCTGTCCGGCCAATACTAATAAAGATATCCAGCAGTTTAGTAGTAGCCGTTTCAGCCGGATATTTAAAGGCTATTGCAGCCCTTGGGTTTTTTCCAACTACACCTAAATTGTCATATAAATTTCTATCGTTTATTTTTATGACAAGACCGTCGGTGTTATAAGGCAGAGTGTGTCTTTTTTCTTTCCATTCTTCCGCAAAACTAATGACCGATTCAATATCTGGCAAGAGTTGTGCTGCATCGTCGACAAGAAAGCCTAGAGTTTTTAAAGATTGATAAGCAAATTGTTGAGTCGGGACCTCGTTAAGATCATCTCTAATTACATCAAATGCTCTAAAATATAACTTCCTTTTTGCAACAACCCCAGGATCAAGTTGCCTAATTGTTCCAGCGGCTAAATTTCGTGGGTTTGCATATGTTTTTTCACCTGCATTTTGAAGTTCAGAATTAATTTTTTCAAAGTCAGTTTTATACATAACTATTTCTCCACGAATTTCAGTTCTACCTTTAGAAAAAATATTTATTTTGGGCAAAACCAAAGGAATGCTCCTAATAGTTTTTACATTTGCGGTTACATCTTCACCCTCAAAACCATCTCCTCTTGTAACCCCATTGGTCAGAATACCATCCTGATAAATCAGTGCACAGCTCAGACCGTCTTTTTTAATATCTCCCCAAAAATTTGCATTTTTAACAGAAGGGTCAATTTTAGAAATTCTTTCAACCCACTCATAAACTTCTTTTTCACTAAAAACATCATTTAAACTAAGCATTCGAGTTTTATGTTGATATTTACTAAAGCCACTTAACGGCTTTGATCCTACCCTTTGAGTTGGAGATTGAGGCAATATTTTAGTTGGGTTTTGGCTTTCATAGTCTTTAACTTCTTGCATTAAAGAATCATAAACAGAATCATCAACCGAAGGGTTATCAAGAGCATAATATTCATATGCATATTTATTAAGCTGCTCAATTAGTTGAGCATACCTTTGCTGGCTAATCATCTATTAGGCTCCTGTAAACAATAAAGCCGTACATGGTGCTTGTTGCAAAAAACCCAAGCATTAGAATAAAAAGCCAGTAGGGCGAAACAATCGGCAAAAATAACCCAACCGGAGTAAATAAAAGTACAATTAATAACAACGAAAGCACAAAAAATCCAATAAACTGAAAGAAAATATTAAACCTATGCCCTTTGGTTATTTTTGATGCTTGCTTGAGAGCAAACATTGGCCTTACGGACGGTAAGGTTGCTATATAAATTGCAGGCCAATATTTCATATATAACCATATGCTCAAAATTCCCAATAAACAAAAGATTATAAATATTACTGATGACTCGAAAATACTAGTGGCGAAAGAAATGCCGGCCAGCAAAATAGTAGACCCTATGCTTATGGGTATTAGAAAAATTAATAACACTATAAAAATCATAACCATAGATACAAACTGAGATGTTCCATCAAAGTAGGCATCGCTGATTTTAGCTTGGCCTAACTTGCGAGTTTTACGCAGAATACTAACCAATGCCAGAAAACCAACTATAAATAAAATAAATTGAACCGCCGTACTTGCCTCATCCCCTGAAACAAATCCTACAGAAGTAGAAATATTACTTATAAGTTTACTTACTGAATCCTGATTTTGCTCGCTCACTAAAACGCCAGTGCTAGTTGACCTAGTTAGGATAGGAAGAATGAAATTAAAACCAATAACGACAAATGCATACAGTAAGCCATAAACAACGACAACTCCGCTAATTGGCTTCCAAAAAACTATAAGGTCTTCTTTTAAAAAACTAAGATTTTTCCATAAAAATGGAATGTTTTTTTTAGCAGATTTTTGTTTTTTTGTTTTTATTTTTTTCATACTTTTCCGCCCATTTCTTTAAGGCGCCTAATTCTGTCTTCTATTGGAGGATGCGTGCTAAATAAGTTCATTAAAGAACTGCCCTTGAGCGGGTTGGCAAAAAATAAATGTGCCGTTGAGGCGCTCTGTTTTTGCATGACAGATCCGTGTTCACTAATTTTTTGTAGAGCGCTAGCTAAGCCATCTGGATATCTTGTTGTTAATGCACCCGTTGCATCGGCTAAATATTCCCTTTTTCTTGAAATTGATAACTGAATCATGGTTGCCACAATAGGAGCAATAACAAGCGCTACAATACCAATAATTAAAAATATAGGATTATTACCCGCTGGCGAATCATCGTCATCTCCAACGCCTCCCCAGAAAAGTGATCTTAAAATAATATCGCTTATCATAGACACAGCTGCTACCAAACCAAAAGCAATCATAGAAACTCTAATATCATAGTTTTTGATATGTCCGAGTTCGTGGGCCAAAACCCCTTCTAACTCAGTGTCTGTCATAATTTCTAGTATCCCCGTAGTAACGGCAACTGCCGAATGTTTAGGGTCACGACCAGTTGCAAATGCGTTAGGAGCAGGATCGTCAATTATATATACTCTGGGCATTGGTAGGCCGTCTGTTATAGATAGGTTTTCGACAATCCTAAAAAGCCTTGGGTTGTCTTTTTTTTCTATTTGATTGGCTTTGTTAATGCTTAGAGCAAGCTTGTCAGATGCAAAATATGACCAAAGTACATATCCGAAAGAAAACACTAAAGCAAAAATTGTTATGAACCAATCTTGGAAATAATAACCAACACCGTAAGCAATTGCGCCCACCAGCACAAAAAATCCAAACATCAACAAAACAGTTTTTCGCTTATTAGCATCTATTTCTGAATACATGTAGCCTACTAGAATTTAACTTCAACTGGGTTTTGAACTGCCTGCTCCTCAGCATCATTTAGTTCAAAAAATTCTTTTTCTTTAAATCCAAGCATTCCTGCAAAAACATTGTTAGGAAATACTTTTATTTTTGTGTTTAATTCTCTGACAGATCCATTATAAAATCGTCGTGAAGCTTGAATTTTATCTTCTGTATCGACAAGTTCTTCTTGTAGATGCTTAAAGTTTTCATTCGCCTTTAAGTCTGGGTAAGCTTCTGCTACGGCAAATACACTCTTAAGCGCATCTGTTAGCATGTTTTCTGCTTTGGCTGATTCTGCCGGGCTTTGAGCATTAATTGCATTAGCCCTAGCTTCTGTTACTTTCTCGAATACGCCACTTTCATGCTTTGCATAGCCTTGGACTGTGTTTACCAAGTTAGGTATTAAATCATACCTTCTCTTTAGCTGGACTGTTATATCGCTCCAAGCTTCATCTACTCTTATTTTTAACTTTACTAAACTGTTATAAGTAACAATTAGAAATAGCGCCCCTAAGACTACTACCCCTAAAACAATCCACAGTGCAATCATTACATCTCCTTTATTGTTGCTATTAACTAGTATACTTTTTTTTAGCTAAGCATTAAAGTCATTTTTACTTGAATAATATTCTATAATTGAATATAATTTTACAAGTTAAATATGCAGGTGTAGCTCAGTTGTTTAGAGTGAGAAATGCCAAACAGGCATTTCGCAAGGCAATCTTCACTTGAAAGCTATGCTTTCAAAGCCGAAGTTGCGGGGTCGCAGAATGTGACCGTCCTTGCCAGGCCAACACATATTTACAAATGATTTTGTCACTATGACAATATCACAATGCGGGTGTAGCTCAGTTGTTTAGAGCGCGTCCTTGCCAAGGACGAGGTCCAGGGTTAGAGTCCCTGTACCCGCACCAGAATATGAAATCCTCGCAAGTCGTGCGAGGTTTTTTTAATAATTACTTCAGTCTGGCTATAAGCGGTAATGCATTTAACCTGCTTCTTCTAGCTTGCCCAATTCCAGCCATATAATATTGTTCTGTAAATTCACTTATAGCCCTTAAGACGCTGTCCGCTTTGACAATTAAAGGACCTGAGCCCCAGGCCTCTCCACTTCCGCCATAACATGCACTTACTACAACTTCTTCATCTTGTTGAAAAATCACCACGCCATCGTTCCAAACAATATTATCAAATTTGGATTGATGTACGAAGCTATCGCCATGACCTTCAATTAAGTCATTGTACTGATGAGGTTCAATATACTCGTAGCCATCTATTTCACGCTGTAAATATGTAGCGATAGCGCGCCCTAAGGCAAGTTCTGCTTCACTATCTACCCCAAATCCTAATAATGGCGCGTCGTCACTATATTCTGTTGAGGCTAAAATTTTAAAAACCCTCTCGTTTGCAGTAGAAGAATAACCATGAAAAGAATGTCCTCTTGGTAATATTTGTTCAACAAGACTTATGGGGTTAAATTCTGTGATTTCATTATTACTTGAGTAATTGTCGTAGCTTACTTCACTGCTCATATAAGATAATATATTCTGCTGTTATGCAAAATAATGCAAGCATAAGAATTGTTTGTATATTTAAAATAAATATACTATATTTTAATATTGACTATATTTCTATTTTGTATTTATATATATTATGAAACTTTAACCAAGGAGTGAGTATGAAAGAATTTTTCGGTGACAGATCTAGTGATAAGGGGCGAAGAAAAAGCCTTATTGCTACGACTTCTGGTGCGGTAGGTGTAGTGACTTTATTTTTGACCGGATGTTCCTCCCTAGAACAAAAAACTGCAGATTGGACCATTGGTGTAGAATGTGCCGAAAATGCAAACTTGCGAGTTCTTGGAGTGAGTGCCCCAAGTGACTCAAGCCTGGCTGATTATTCAAATATTGTCATAACCTGCGCAGAAGAAAATGGACAAGATAGCGCTCCCGCATCAATTACCCTGCTTAGTGGTGAAGGTACGGTGGTAAAAAATCCCGGTGTAAACTATAAACAATTAGAAATTAACGCTTCCTATGAACAGGGTGGTTTCAGCGATTACCAAAACCCCAAGGTATCATGGGCGGTAGCTCCAAGCGAAAATCCGAATGTAGCAATAGTAAATGTCGATTCAGTCGATAAAATAAATAGCGTTGAAGTAAACGGTACTAAGAATTCTTAAGCTATAGGTTTCTAATATCAAATAAGCCCTTAAATGGGCTTTTTTGATATGATGAATAGATGGATGAAAAAGAAAAAAATCATGAAATAAAAAATGAAGTAACAATAGAGTTTGCAGGACCTGAAGATGCAGAAACTATTTGTAACATAAGGGACGAGGCATGGATAGATGCCTACCCCAACCCCGAACTGGGCATTAGCGCGGAACAAATAGAGCTGAATGCTAGAGGGCCCGAAAACAGGTTTTTAATTAATAGAATAAAGCACCTAAAGCAGGAGCTTGCAGAACCACAAAGCAGAGATTATCCACTATTTGTAGCAAAACAAAATGGTAAAGTAATTGGCTTTGTTAACCCAGAAACAGACGAAAAAGGCCATAAAACTATTAGCCAGATATATATTGACCCAAAATACCAAAGCAAGGGATTAGGATCACTACTTCTTAGAAAAGCCGTGAACGCACTGGGTACCGACAGCGATATTTATTTAGAGGTTGTTGGCTATAACCAAAAAGCCATTAATTTTTATGAAAAGTTTGGGTTTGTAAAAACTAATAATCCTGTCGAGCAAGACCCGCATATGCCAAGTTATATGGTTGATTTACCAGCCGTTCAAATGGTGCTTAAATCATAGTAAATCTATATTTTTCTTAGAGAATAACTATCCCCAACATGCTGGAGATAATGCTTCGTCTAAGCCATTATTCCAATTATTAGGGTTTTTACCATAAATAGGCGCCAGTTTATCTGACCACCTCTCTTCTGCTGTTAATATTGTATCTACAACATCGGGCCCTTTTACAAAACTTGCCAAAATGACTGCATATAGGCCTATGTTTTGAGCCGAAATTGTATTTCCTGGCATTTCAATAAATGCATTTAATTGTTCCATATAAAAACTCCTAAGTAATTTAACTTGTTTTTTATTTTATGGAGATATTAACTAAAAGAACTACAGTGCATTAATTCTGCAAGTTTAGCAGCAGCAATAACATTTTCTTTGTTATTTGTTCTTTTACCTCTGCTTATATTTTACGCCTATATGTCAAGTAATGAAATTTCTAGGGCCCGCCGCTCATGTGAACGGCGAGCCCTGGTTTACCCAGAAGTTACAACTACGGGCATGCCTACATAGGCAAAGTTGAAAACTTTTTGGGCGAACTTGTATTTTTTAAGACCTACACAACCGTGGCTATACTTATAGCCAGTTTGTGCGTACTCGTAACTGTAGTGGATCCCCTGCCCTCCACTAAACTGCACGAAGAAAGGCATATTTACTCCGTAAAGTGTGCTTACGGGGTTCCACTGCTTGTATCCGACGGAGTGGACACCGTTACGCGTGTACCACGGCCCAGTTCCATCTGATGCCACACCGCCGAAGCGGGCTTTGCCAGAACGAACAACTTGGCCGTTTTGTACCAGTATAACCCGGGCCTGGGATTTGCTTGCGCAAATGATCTTACCAGAGTAGCCTTGGCACTGACTAGGTACCTAGGCCTTGGCCTGAGCCGGCATAAATCCAATAAACACTAAGCCAGGCAGTAGGACCAATGCACCCAAAACTTTTTTAAACACTGTTCTTCCTTTCGTTTGACGGAACAGCTGAAAATATTAATTACATTTATTGCGATGTTTGTCAATTGATTATATCTGGTAACTTTGCGTATAATTTATTAATTAGTGGCGCCTTGGCCGAGAAGTTAGGCAGCGGTCTGCAAAACCGCGTAGACGGGAGCGTTACCCGTAGGTGCCTCCATTTAAAAAATATGGTATAAATGTATAGTTACCATTTACGGGCGAGTGGCGGAATTGGTATACGCTGCGGACTTAAAATCCGTTGCCGATAAGGCTTGAGGGTTCAAGTCCCTCCTCGCCCACCAAGCGCGTGGCGTCTTAGCTCAGTTGGTAGAGCAGAGGCCTGAAGAGCCTTGTGTCCCCAGTTCAAGTCTGGGAGACGCCACCAAAATTATCTAAACCACCTAACAATATATGTTGGTGGTTTTTGTTTATTGGGACACAAGGTGAGCCTTGTGGTCACGGTCGCCTGGCGGCGCCTCGACCCCGCCTCAACTCTGGTGCATTCGCACGCAGGGTTTCCGGCCTTGCAAACAGCCAAAAGGGCTGTTTTCACCCAGTTCAAGTCTCCCGAGACGCCACCAAAATTATCTAAACCACCTAACAATATATGTTGGTGGTTTTTGTTTATTGGAGTTTATGCAATTTATGTTGGGTATTTATCTTTTTAGGATTCAGTGTTTGATTCATCTTTTCTATAAGGATAAATTGGCGCAACAATCCTTAATCCACTAAGAAATTTTCCTCTTCCATTAGATGTTTTAAAAATTCCCTTTAACTGTTGTTCTCTAGTGATTTTTATTTTATTTTCATAATCTGCAGGCACTATGAAATCAGGATGCGGAACATCATTATCTCCACCACCGAATTGCTCATGTTTTGCCATATTATTTTGTCTCCATTAATATGCTAATTTTACCACTAAAAACATCTGCACTTAAAAATCCAGGACATGCCTGGACTCTTAAGTTGGTGGGTGATGAGGGATTCGACCTACCTTTGGCAGGCCCGTCGCAACACCTATGCAAACTAGTTTGCAAGGGTTGGCTCCCTTGCGACCAGCAGACCTGCTGGTCTCACCCCTCCCCCTCTACTCGGGGGTCGGGTTTTCAAATCCCTTTGCAACTTAAAAATCCAGGACATGCCTGGACTCTTAAGTTGGTGGGTGATGAGGGATTCGAACCCCCGACCCCCTCGGTGTAAACGAGATGCTCTAGCCAACTGAGCTAATCACCCAATGATACGATTATACTTTAAAAATGAATGGTGCGCGAGAGAGGACTTGAACCTCCACAACCTTTCGGCCACTACCACCTCAAGGTAGCGCGTCTACCAATTCCGCCACTCGCGCAAATTATTAAGATACAACCAAAGTATATTACATAGTTTTTAAAGATAACTCAAGTTATTTT